>Ga0123356_10004781_pt1 | contig 13937 bp, 12 predicted proteins | sample TergutEmb28metaG_2_FD_92546 | JGI IMG/M metagenome (GOLD analysis project Ga0123356, IMG submission 92546) | Embiratermes neotenicus P3 segment gut microbial communities from Petit-Saut dam, French Guiana - Emb289 P3 | ecosystem: Host-associated > Arthropoda: Insects > Digestive system > Gut ...
ACGATAAAAATCACTAACTCAATTACCGTGAAGCCCTCTTCTTTACGCATATATTCAAAATTGTAGCATAATTTGCTAGAATATACTAAATGAAAAAGTTAATGGAAAAGTATCGCTATTCCTTAATTTTACTTCGCGAGCTAGTGAAGACTAACTTCAAGTTGCGCTATGAGGGCTCGGTACTAGGGATGTTGTGGTCGGCGCTGAAACCGTTGATGCTGTTTGCAGTGATGTATGTGGTTTTTGTGCATTTTCTTAAGTTTGGCGCAGGGATTGCGCATTTTCCGGTGATGCTTTTCTTGGGTATCGTGTTTTGGCAGTTTTTTGCTGAAGTTACAAGCCAGGGGATGAAGTCGATAGTGGAAAACGGTCCGCTATTACGGAAAATTAACATTCCAAAATACATTGTAGTGGTGTCAACAGCGATGTCGGCGTTGATAAATTTGGGGATAAACCTGATAGTAGTATTTGTTTTCGCGTTGATTAATGGAGTAGAAATCACACCGTGGGCGTTGCTGATTCTACCGTTGATTGTAGAACTGTTTATTTTTGCAATTGCCGTAGCGTTTATTTTGGCGGCGTTGTATGTGAAGTTCCGCGATCTTGGCCACATTTGGGATGTGGTGTTGCAGGCGGGGTATTTCCTGACCCCAATCATCTATCCGATATCGATGATTGCGGCAATGAGTCCATTGGCCGGCAAACTGATTTTGATGAGTCCAATGGCGCAGATGATCCAAGACGCACGTTGGGCAGTGGTGGCACAGAGCCAAGAAACAGTTTGGAACAGTTTCGAGTTTGTGCCGTATATGTTGATTCCTCTAGCTATTGTAGCGATTTTTGTTGTAGTTGCGGTGTTGTATTTTCGTAAAGTTTCAAAATACTTCACGGAGGAGGTGTAGTATGGCCAAAGAAATTGCGATTGAGGTGAATAACTTGAGCAAAAGCTTTCGTTTACCAACAGAGAAGGCAAGTGGACTAAAGCAAGCAGTGATTAATCGCCTGAAAGGCATAAAAGGCCATAAAGAGCAAAAAATCCTTCGAGGTATCAGTTTCAAAGTTGAAAAGGGCGATTTTTTTGGAGTCGTGGGGCGAAATGGCAGTGGCAAGTCTACTCTACTGAAGATTATCTCGGGGATTTATCAACCAAGCAATGGATCGGTGAGAGTTAACGGATCGTTAGTGTCGTTTATAGAATTGGGCGTTGGTTTTAACCCTGAACTAACTGGTCGGGAGAATATTTATCTCAACGGAGCACTGATGGGGTTTTCAGTCAAAGAGATTGACGATATGTATGGCGAAATAGTTGAGTTTTCGGAATTGCATGAGTTTATGGATCAAAAGCTGAAGAATTACAGTTCGGGTATGCAGGTACGGTTAGCTTTTGCTTGTGCAATCCGTGCCAAATCTGACATTTTAGTATTGGACGAAGTTTTAGCTGTCGGCGACGAAGCTTTCCAGCGCAAGTGCAATGATTATTTCGATAAAATTCAGGCCAATAGTGATAAAACAATCATATTAGTGACGCACAGCATGGCGTCAGTTAAAAAATACTGTAACAAAGCAATTTTAATCCGCAATGGGCGCATAGCGACCAGTGGTAATAGTGATGACGTAGCTGATGAATATAGTCTAGAAAATCTACAGGCAGCCACAAAAAATAGTATGGAAGACGATATATCAAAAGTTGATCTGGGTGTAAAAAATCTGAGAGTCGAATTGTTGTCACCCCAGAAAATAACCCAAAAAGATTGTATAAAGATCCGGTTGTCATACGATACGACAAAAGACATTCAGACACAGGTAGACGCCAGCTTCTTTGATATCGATCGCAATATATCTATATTATATGACGAGTCTGAGGCTATAACGAGTGGGATTGGCCAGCACGTTATTGACTACGAGTGTGAATTGCCGCGCATGATTAACGATCGCAAAATTAGAGCATATGTTGCGATATCTAATGTTGAAACATCAGAAAAAATAGCTTATAGCTCCAAAGCGGGATCACCCTTCTTTATTTTGCGACGCAGTGACATTAAGACAGAAAAAGAAGAGAGGTCTATCGCGGGTATCGTCAAGATGAGTGGTAAATGGAGTCAGAGTGGCAACAATAAATAAACTGCTAGTGTCGGTAATTGTTCCAATTTATAATGTCGAGGACTTTTTAGCCACTTGCCTAGATAGCATTATCACGCAGACTTATAAAAACTTAGAAATTATTTTAGTAGATGATAAAACTCTCGATGAGTCAGGAAAGATTGCTGACCAGTATGCAAAGAAAGACGAGCGGATCAAGGTCATTCATAAAAAACAAAATCAGGGGCTTAATCGTTCACGGCAAACTGGATTCGAGAGTTCGAACGGCGAATTCATAGCATTTATTGACAGCGATGATATCCTACAAGACAACTTTGTTGAAAGATTAGTCGAGATGATGAATCAAAGTGATGCGGGCATAGGCGTTGCTGGTTATCAGTCTTTTATGGACGAATCAGACATTCAGTACTCACCAGTCAGAAATGATCAAAAGACATATAATCGCGATGAATCCATATATTATATGTTAACTTATCTGACATACTGGCCACATCAAAATAGTCCACTTAATAACGTAGCTTCAAAGATTTTTCGTAGAGAAATTGTCGACCAACTTGATTGGGGCTTTTGTGATTACAATATCGGGGAAGACGATTTTTGTTCGGCAGAATTTATTAATATATCGCAGAAAAATGTTGTCACTGACGAACAGTTGTATTATTACCGTAAGTTTAATTCGACCTCGCTGACAGCTGACAAAAAGGCGATATTCAAATACCAAGGTAAGGAAATCTCTGCTTTTGAACTGTGCAATGATTATTTAGTGAAGGTTTCAAAATTGTTAGGAGCAAAATGGGAAAACGAAGTAAAGTATCGAGCCTATGTTCTATATAAGTATTATGTTTGGAATTTGATAGAACATAAAAGATCATTAACTATTCGGGACATGGAGATTTTTGACACGCTATTTGCCGTCGATGAATTTTGTAAAATCAAAAAACATCCGTTGGACGAACCGTTCTTAAGGATTGTAAAAGAGTCCGGGTTAGTGGGGTATGTTTTGGAAAAAATTAAATTGCTAGTTCATGATAAAGAGGTTTTTTATGAACAGAGTATGATGTTGAAAGCAGATCATGACAGAATGATGTCGATCAAAGGTTCGGCCAAACGTTTGGTTGGAAATATCCTGCGCCGAATTCGGCGGGACATATATGGCTTAAAGAAAAAGGTTGAAAATGTAATTAAAAGTCGTCCGACCATTAATAAAAAGAAAGTCGACAGGAAATTATTCGAACAACTCAAACATGTTTACGATAACCAAGATACTAATATTCCGAAAATAGTTCATTATTGTTGGGTGGGTGGTAATTCGAAACCCGCTGATGTACAAGAGTACATCAAGACATGGAGAAAACACTTGCCAAACTACGAATTTGTTGAATGGAACGAGTCTAATTTCGACATACACTACAATCGCTATGTAAGGGAGGCATATGAACACAAAAAATGGGCGTTTGTGTCCGATGTGATTCGTCTATATGCACTGTTTCATTATGGTGGTATTTATTTGGACGTTGATGTAGAAGTTCTAAAACCAATGGACAGGTTCTTGAACAACCATGCTTTCTCTAGCTTTGAAGCGGGCGATCCAAGTAACCCCGAACCATTTATACCAACGGGCTTGATGGCATCAGAGAAAAGAGGCCAATGGGTAAAGGAGCTATTAGACTATTATAGATGGCGTTATTTCGAGCTGTGGCCTGGTAAGTTAGATTTGCTACCTAACCCAACCCCAATCACCAACCATACGGTCGAAAAGTATAATCTAGTTCGCAATAACAAGTTTCAAGACTTGGGTGCAGTGGTTATTTATCCTAGCGATTATTTTTGTCCCAAAAGTTGGAAAACAGGGAAGATTAATCTAACCAAAAACTCCTATGCGATACATCATTTTGCTGGCAGTTGGTTAGTCAAGGACGAACAGTCGGGCAAAAAATGAAACGCTACCTGATAACGGATAAAAAGTACGGCGAAATTGTTGATAGCCAGCGAAACCACTATAATTTATCAGAATTGCATCAGGAGATCCTGTTTATCTATAAAGAAATAAAAAGAGTTTGCGATAAGTACAACCTGCGGTATTTTGCAGAAGGTGGCACCTGGGTCGGAGCCATGTTGCGCAATGCAATTTTACTCAATGACGACGATTTAGACATCCGGATGCCCAGAGCCGACTTTAATAAACTAATAGAAGTTGCCAAAAAGGAACTGCCACCGCACTTGGAGCTACTCAACTATACTAACTCTCCTTATTCACGCGCCAATATGGTAAAAGTTCATAACATCAACACAACATTTATTGAATCAAGCAAAAAAAACGCGCCTATGGAATGGGGAGGGGTATTTGTTGATATTGTCCCGTATGATAACGCCCCTGACTATTGGTTAGAGCGCGAAGAACTATATTACGAGGGCACGCGGTTGTACGTCTACAATATCCTCCGTAAGAAGAATGAAATCAAACTAAATTTGTTTAAGTATAAAACGAATACTTGGTGGCACTGGCTAGGGGTAGAGAACGACATAAAACTACCGAACAATATCTTTTCTATGTTTGCGTTATACATATTCATTATGTTGCATTCGGTCAATTATTACGCCAAGAAACTCGATGAATTATGGCAAGGTTTTGAGAACGATGAATCTATTTATATTACGTGCCCCGAAAGACCATGGGAAAAAGAGGGGCGTATTTTGTATGTCAAACGTAATGATTACGGAGGCTCGATACAGCAAAAGTTCTATGATACAACAATACCTGTTCCTATTGGCTACCAAGGCCTAAACATACAATCCTATGGGTATCCCGCTAGAATCGAGGATACTACTAAAAAACTCGCAGATGGATTCTTGGACCTAAAGTGTTCGTATAAAAAATATCGAATCAAAGCTATACGGCATTAGGCATCGTATTTTTTAATAATTGCATCTACAATTTTTCTACTAGCATGGCCATCACCATAAGGGTTTTTTGCTTCACTCATAGTAGCGTAAACTTTTTTGTCGTTGAGCAATCGTTTCGTTTCGGCATAAACAACCTCTTCGTCAGTTCCGACTAGTCTTAGTGTGCCTGCATCGATACCTTCTGGGCGCTCAGTTGTGTCGCGCAAGACCAGGACTGGTTTGCCCAATGACGGCGCTTCTTCTTGGATGCCACCACTGTCGGTCAAGATGATGTGTGCTTTATCCATAAAGTTGTGAAAATCTATCACCTCTAGTGGCTTAATGAGTTTAATTCTATCATTATCGCCCAAAACCTCCTTGGCGGCACTTTGGACGTTGGGGTTTAGGTGCACTGGATAGACTGCTTTAACGTCTGGAAATTCGTCCAAAATTCGTTTGATGCCACGAAAAATATGATGCATCGGTTCGCCAAAGTTTTCACGTCGATGAGCAGTAATCAAAATCAAACGATCGTTGCCAATCCAGTCAAAGATCGGATTAGAATAATTACCAAACACAGTTGTTTTGAGCGCGTCAATAGCGGTGTTACCAGTAACGAAAATCTCTTGACCTTTGTTTAGGGATTTTTCCAGATTTTTTTTACTAAGCTGGGTGGGCGCAAATAACATATCAGCAATACAATCGATTAGCTGGCGGTTGACTTCCTCAGGAAACGGGGAATATTTATCATATGTTCTGAGGCCGGCTTCAACGTGACCAACATCTGTCTTCTGATAAAAAGCCGCCAAAGCACCAGCCATAGATGTGGTGGTGTCCCCGTGTACCAAAACGATGTCAGGCTTTTCTGCTATGACCACTTTTTCTATACCCTCGATTACTTTAGATGTGATAACAGGCAAGGTCTGGTTGGGCTGCATGATATTTAAATCGTAATCAGGTTTGATTTTGAACACATCCAGAACCTGGTCTAACATTTCTCGATGTTGTGCTGTTACACAAACAACAGACTTAACTTCTGCCCGAGCCTCTAATTCTTTGACAACCGGTGCCATTTTAATAGCTTCGGGCCTGGTCCCGAACACGCTCATTACTTTAATCATAGGTGATATTATACCACACGCGACACTTAGGGCAATGGCGGAAGCAAGCTAATTAATCTTCGCTAGAGCTTCTTTTAAAATGTCGATAGCTTCCTGAGAGTGCGTCTGGTCAACATGTTGGTTTATGATGTTCTCATATTTATCAAGTACACTCCTACCTTCCTCATCACGCACCAAATAGGCTTTTTTAGCCAGATTTGCCACTCGTTCGTCGCTGCTATTCAGGCATTCAAGTCCTAAAACTATGGCAAATAAAAAATAATCAGCATAAGTATTGCATAATTTTATCTTGTCAAAAACAGCCTGGTTTTGATAATTTTCCCATACATCAGGTGATACTCGCTTCATCTCGTCAGCAACTTGTTCGTCGGTGAGGTTTGGGTACGACATTTTCATATTTCAAGCGTAGTGCTTGCTGTCCTCTGACTTTTCTCGTTCTAGGTAGTTAACAGCACCCATGCAGGAGTTTTGAATTCTATCTATGGCAGTTATCAGGTCTACAAACTCCTGTTGTTCTGGAGATAAACCAAGCTCATCCGTATTCCTACCATGGTATTTGATAGATGTTGCTATGATATCGGCGGCACCTCCATTAGGAACTTCGCCACTCTGTTGCAAGCGGTCAAAAAACTCCCCGCCGATGTCTTGGTGGTGTACTATTCTGTCATCGAACGAGCCTATATATTGGTATTGCCAAAATCGACCGATGTCATGCCATTTTACTCCTAATTTCAAACTTTCTTTTTTTTCGGGAGCGATATCTATTTCTTGTGCTAGCCATACAGTCGCATCTATGTGATCTAACTTTTCTTGAACAGTCTTGTTGTCTGGGTACAGCGTTGACCAGTATTCCAGCCAAGTATCAATTTTGGATGCTAATTCGCTTTCATCTCGTAATCTGTCATGGCTTGCTCCCGAATTTATTTTTTTCGGGATTATATCTAACCGGTTATCATGCTCCATAATTAATCAGCATTATACCACAAATATCGTAGTAGGATGTTGAGTTTTAAGCGCAATCACTTCTTATTTAAGCATTTGATTATATTCCTGGCGCGTTGTTCCCAGGTGTTTTGTCTAGCGTATGCTAGTAGAGCTTGCCGAATACTGTCGTCAGACTTTTCCCGGATGGCTTGGTCCAGGTTTTTCTCGAATTCAGTGGTGTCTTTTGATATATGAACGAATTTATACCCTTTACATTCTTCTAAATCGCGCGTGCATACTGTTGGTAGACCCATTGCCATATATTCGAAGAGCTTTACTGGTGAAGTTGCTTCGGCGATCTCACCATGCACAAATGGGATTATGGCACAGTTAAAGTGTATAGCATAGTTAGGTAAATCATAATAATCTTTGGATCCCAAAAAGTAGGTGTTAGGAAGCTTTTGAAAAGATTTTTGAGCGCCATTATAGTCTGGGCCAATATAGACAAAAGATAAATCATTACGTTTTTTGGCAATATCATTCATCATTTTTGCATTCAGCCATGGTGCAAGGGCACCGTAGTAACCAATTATCGGCTTATCAAGCTCTACGATTTTTTCCATATCAGCGGGCATAGAAGGTTTGAGCTTTGTAAAATCGAAATCATCTACATTGACAGCATTTTCTGATAAGAGTATGCGATTTTTGGGTAGGCCATCGTCGATCAGATTTTGTACTAGTTTTTTGGCAGATGCCAATATCAATACAGGTTTGTATTTTTTCAGATCTTCATAAAAAGTATATAACTCGTGCGTCATCGGGGATATATCTTCGTCGATTTCATCTATGTACTCGTAGATGAGCTCCAAATTGTCATCTAATAAGGCTTGAGCCTGCTGAAAAACAACACGATTTGCACTAGGTGAACTAGCTAGAAACATTGTCCTGCTAGCGCTTTTTAAACCAGTCAACATATTGATGTTGTTTGTGACGACTAAGTTGTCATTGATTTTTTTGAATTTGTGTTTGCCGGCTCTTTCCAGATAAACAACTACATGGTCTAGTTGCGAAAGTTGCAATGCTAGATGATGTGAGCGTTGTTTGAGGTCTGTGTTCCAGGGTATAGTATCATAAATAATTACGGGCTTGCTGCTTACTAAATTTTGGAGGAGGCGATGGTATTTTTGTGCTGCACGGACTCGTTTTCGCCTACGGGCTTTTAAACCTGCTTCAGCGACCCTCATTACAACTACCCGGCGGTGGCTGTTTTGAGGAAATATTCTATCAAAAACCGTTGCTAGATGCCATGCTACACGAAACCGCCTAGAATTAACTTGTTTTTTTAAGTCACGGTTCTCTGCCTTGACTTGCTTAAGCTCCCCCTCGAGCTTTTTGATTTGTATTGATATATCTTTATTCATACATGACATTATACCAGTTAGCTAGCAACTTTTGCAGAAATTATTAGTATATATAGTGTGTATAGCTGCCGTTTTTGCCTATAATATAGCCATTTTCAAAATCTTGTCGATACTGGTTATTCTCTACAAATTCTGACCCAGTTGGAAACCCTAACTCGCCATGCTCGGCGCCAAGAGTTGCATAGTGGGCGCGGATATTACCGCGGACTACCCAATAACCGGTTTGACTTTTACCAATGATATAGCCGTTGTTAAACCTCTGGTATGATCCAGTTTGGGTTGCTAGCTCTGGTTGCAATGGATACCCTACAACGCTTCCCGGCCCACCAATTGTTTTGTAATGTTCAGAAACTTTGCCACCAACCACCCAGTATTTTGTGTCCCAGCGTCCAACGATAGAGCCGTTTTCGAACAGCTGTTGGTTACCCCCACCAGGTGCAGATGACTCATTGTTTAGTGGAAAGCCTAACTTCCCGCCTTCCATATCTTGTGCGTCGTACTGCGTGCGTATGCTACCACGAACAGACCAATATTTGGTATCCCACTTACCAACGATGTAGCCGAATTCGAAATACTGTTTGTTCCCGCTACGAATAACCTGGTATTCATCAGCAACAGGGAAGCCAAGGACACCGTGTTCTGTCCCAACCGACACATATTGTGTACGAATACTGCCACGTGTTGCCCAATATCCAGTATCCCACTTGCCTATAATGTAGCCGTTTTCGAAGCGCTGATAGTAGCCCCAGCGGCAAGTGGGGTTTTGGTTGGCTATTGGTCGTCCTAAAATTGAGTTTTCACCGCCAATTGAGTTGTAGTATTTACCAATTGACCCGGTGACAGTATAGCTAGTGCTACCAAACCAATCTGTGAAGTATAGCCAAAAATTGCGATTGCCATAGGATGAGCAGCTGTCGCCAGTGCCGTATTGAGCATTGAGAGCGGCTTGGTTGGGACGGTATGGGGTGTAGGAGTAGAGTGAGGCAGTGGCACGATTGGCGATGTTTACACTACTAGTACCACAGCCGCTATTTGGGTGCCATTTAATGGTGTTGGAGCCAGTCCAGTACGGTTTGTACCAGCCAGGATTGTTGTCCTGGTAAGCGCGGAAGAACCTGGCGGCATTACGGACTTGGTTTTTGAAACCGTAATATTCGCTGTCGCAGGCAGCTGTGTCAGGGCAACCATAGCCAGTCGCCGAACGATATTGAACACTATTAGGCCAGGAGTCAGATATGAGCCCCTGTTCTTTCTGTAGTAAAACAATCAACACTTGGGGGTTGATATTGTAATCTTGGCCAGCTTGCCAAATAATGCGTGTGGCGGTTTCGCCACCAAAATTTTCATCTGGCATGCAAACAAAGTGGCCGTTTTGGACATTGTAGTTTAGCCGTATCCCACTAGAATTGATTAAATAATACCCACTAGCGTCGCGATTAACTTTGCTAAGGTTAGTGTCATTACAATTCACTTTGTTTTTAAGAAAACTCTGGATTTGTGCTTCAGTCATGGAGTTCTTGTTGGTCATAACGAAGTCACTCATAATATCGGCGGGGTTAAAGTTGCGTGCGTCGGCGGCATGGGTCGTATCGACTAATAGTCCTACTGAGATTGTTGCTAAAGCGAGGACAAATAGGCAGCTCCTAAGGACTCTCATTACAGCTCTCCTTCGGGTATGCGGAACTGTTCGTCACCGAATTCATCAGAATTGGCATTATTGTTATCGGGTGTTTGCCCGTCATATTGGATGGGGGTTTTATTTTCAATACTGGGCAGATTACTGTCGTCAACGATTTGAGTGACTAGGGTCGAATCGGATGCTGAGTCGACCTCGTCATCCGTTACTTGTTCTTTGTCTAACCCATTAAAGTACCAATAAACAAACCCGCTACTAGCCAACAGTAATAACGCTACAGCGATAATAATAACCAGAAGATTTATTTTTTGTCTTTTCTTGGAGATTTTCATGATAAATCATCCTCCTGATAGAAATATTAGCATAAATATTATTTAATGGCAAGTCGTTGCTGCTAAAAAGCCTTTAAATTACGAACGTATAACTGCCTTGACGTATTGCCACCACCACTTAGCGATAATATACATAGCTAGCAACCTATGCCTTTTACCTGCGAAATCAAGTAAGGCACGGTCGTTCTGTCGCCGGGCTGTGCGATTGAGAGAACCATCTATAAATAAACCACCGTTTGAGGTGTTATATTTGTATAGTACCTGGTTGATGACTCTGATGCTAGAGATACATTTGAAGTATTCTAGATTGAACAATAAATCTTCACCAAAATTAAGGTCAGTTCGAAACTTTAACCCGTGTTCTTGTATTGTGGATAGATGATATATCTTGTTGCAAACGCCGTAGAATTTTCCTTCGTTGGCGAGAGACTTTAGTATCCGATGTCTAAGGTCGCTAGTTAAGGTTTCATCCTGGTATGACCTAACTAGAGATTTACCAGGGTAGATTTCTCGCCAACCACAAACAGCCAGATCGACGCCTTTGATGGCATCTAACATAACGGTAATAGACTCTGGTGAAACTTCATCGTCAGCATCAGCGAACATAATAAATTCGCCACGCGCTATAGCTAGGCCGGCGTTGCGTCCTGTGGATGCTGTACCAGAGTTTTCTTGCTCTATGACCGTGACACATTTATCTTTGGCTGCTGTTCGTAAAATTTTCAGTGAGCCATCTGTTGATCCGTCGTTGACAAGGATTAACTCGATATTATTAATTGGCTGGGCCAGCATCTGGTTGATTAATTTAGTAATAGTTGACTCGGCATTATAGACAGGTACGATGACACTAACGGATGGTCTTTTCATATTGACTATTGTATAATAAGGGTATATGAAAAGGAACCCTGGATTTATTCTGCGTGTTGTGATGTTAGTTGTAGATTTATTAGTGGTTGTAGCGGCTTTTGCGGTGGCATATTATTCCAGAGTGTATTTTGACCCGCGACCGTATTATTTTACCCCAGATGTTTGGGAATTTTTGCAAACATTGATATTCCTTTTACCGATGTGGCTGTTGGTGCTGTTTATATCTGGGGTTTATAGGGAATCTAATTATTTGTATCGTAGCAAAACCTGGAGTCGACTGCTGCTGGCCTCTGGGATAGGTACCATTTGTATGGTGGCGGCAGCGTTTTTCTTAGAGATCGAGGTATTCCCGTCGCGTGTCGTGGTGGTTTACGCCTGGCTTTTGAGCTTTTTGTTTTTACTGGTGGAACGAGAGATTATTCGCTTTGTGCGTAAAAAACTGCTTGCGCGCAACCGCGGGGTACTTAATGCCATTGTGATTGGCAACGATAGCAACACACCGATTCTGCTCGAGCAACTGGCTAGTAATAAGCACTTTGGCTACCGTGCGGTGGCGGTGGTGGCGAAAGATGAATTTGTGCCAAAGAGTTATCAGGAAATGAAGTATCGGTCCTTGTCGGCGGCGCTAAAAACCAACAACGCCGATGTTATCATCCAGACCGACGAAGAAGACACCAGTAAAGTCTATGGTGCAGCGGTGGATCACCATATGGGATACTTGTTTGTGCCGGTAGAGGAAATTTTGCTGAGTAGAATGAGCAAAATGCAGATTGTGGGCACTACGCCGATGATTAGTGTGTCAACTACGCCGCTAGTTGGTTGGTCGAGGTTTGTCAAAAGATTATGCGACCTAGTTTTTGGTATAGTTCTATTCGCAATCGCGTCACCATTTATGCTAGTCATTTGGATTATGGAAATGTGTAGTGGCGGGAACCCGATATACGTCACCAAGCGTTTGAGTCGTTTTAACCGGAAAGTCAAAATTTATAAGTTTCGCTCGCACAAAAAAGAATACAGTGGCCTGATGCCAGAAGAAGCTTTTGCGAAGATGGGCAAGCCAGAACTAGCAAAGCAGTACCGTGCTAATGGTGACAAACTAGATGATGACCCACGAGTTAGTCATTTGGGCAAGTTCCTACGCGCCACTTCGCTAGACGAATTGCCACAATTTATCAATGTGATTCGCGGGGACATTAGTTTGGTGGGGCCACGAGCTTTGGTACCAGGCGAACTAGAAAAGTATCCCAGCAAGCATTTGATACTTTCGGCGAAATCAGGGCTAACTGGCCTCGCGCAAGTGTCGGGACGACGCAACATTAGTTTTGAAGAGCGCCGGAGTCTAGATATTTATTACATCCAAAACTGGTCGCTGTGGCTAGATATCCAGATAATCTTGCGTACGGTTTTGATGGTTCTAACGCGACGCGGGGCAAAGTAGCATGAAGATTCGTGTGGCGTTTTTCCAAAAGGATTTGAGTCAAGGTGGGATTCAAAAGTCGCTAGTGAATTTGCTAAACAATTTGGACAATCAAAAATACCAAGTTGACTTGTATTTATGGGGTAAAGACAATTTTTTCAAGATTAAGAACAAGAATATTCGAGTAATTTACCAAAGATCGCCCTCAAAGTTCGTACGTTTTTTTTCACGACCCTGTCCATTTCGTTTACAAAAATTGTTCTACAAAAACCGCATTACCAAGACGTATGATATAGCTATCGACTACAGTAGCTATTTTAGTTTGTCGAGTTTAGCAGCGTTAAAGGTGCAGGCAAAAAAGAGAATTATTTGGGTGCATAACGATGTAGCAGCAAACATTAAGGCCGAATGGCGGTATTTCGGGTGGTGGATAGTTTCGCGTGCAAAGTTTAAGATGTTTGATCAAGTAGTGGCGGTGTCTGACTGGGCTAAAGAATCATTTAAGAGTGTGATGAAGATACTCGACAGTAAGGTTTTGGTGATGTCAAACTACCTTGATATAGAGGAGATTATTCGCTTAAGCAAAAAAAAGTTTGCGGGTTTCCAAAGATCAAAGATTAATCTGGTGGCAAATGGGCGACTGGAATACCAAAAAGGGTTTGATATTTTGCTACGAGATTTTCGTACAGCGTTAAACAAAAATCCTAAATTACGCCTTTATATCATTAGTGGTGGTCGCGAACTTGATAATCTTAGAACGCTAGCTAAAGATCTTGATATAAAAGAAGAAGTCAAGTTTTTGGGACAACAAGCAAACCCTTATAAATATCTGGCAGCAGCGGATGCCTTTGTCTGCACCTCGCGCTTTGAGGGGCAGGGGCTGGCGATTTTGGAGGCCCAAGTTTTGGGCTTGCCAATCATACTGTCCAAAAATTTGCAAGACACCATCCAGCAGGGTCAGAAAAAGTATGACTTTATCAACAAAATAGCCGCTGTTCGCCGAACGGAGCATAGATTAGACAAAATGCCTGGTTATAACAAGCAAGTGGCAGCTAATTTTGCGGTGGCTACTAACTACTTGCCGCGAGTGGCTTTCGTGTCATCTGGTGGAGGGCATTTAGTGGAGTTAAACCAACTGGCGCCTCTGATGGAAAAGTATGATACCAAAGTTGTCACCGAAGGCCAGGACCTGCTACGTGATGTGAATTCAAACTATTTACTAAAAATAATCATCAA
>Ga0123356_10004782_pt1 | contig 13936 bp, 15 predicted proteins | sample TergutEmb28metaG_2_FD_92546 | JGI IMG/M metagenome (GOLD analysis project Ga0123356, IMG submission 92546) | Embiratermes neotenicus P3 segment gut microbial communities from Petit-Saut dam, French Guiana - Emb289 P3 | ecosystem: Host-associated > Arthropoda: Insects > Digestive system > Gut ...
AAATACGCTGTTACCGTCAGCAGCTGTATTATCGCATATTGCTCCGCCGGTCATGGTGAACTCACCGCCCCATACGTTTACGCCGCCGCCTACACCGCTTGCGGTATTATTGTTGATGTTGCCACCTGTCATGGTGAAATTGCAAGCATCATTTACAAACACACCGCCGCCGAAATCTTGGGCGGTGTTGTTGATGATTGCGCCGCCGGTCATGGTGAATATACCGCCGTGTCTCATAAATACACCGCCGCCGATATTGGAAGTGTTGCCGCTTATCTCGCCGCCATTCATTGTGAATTTGCTGCCGTTACCTACTGATACGGCGCCGCCGCTCTGAGCGGTGTTGTTTTTTAGGGTTGTACCGTTATTCATGATGAGCGCGGCGCCGTTTTCTATGAATATGAGTGAAGCGCTGTTGTTGGTGGAAAATGAGCCTTGTTTGTTGCCGTCAATTATGATGTTCTCTAAGGTAAGCGCTGCGCCTTCTGATATGGTGATGAGGTTACCGCTGATGTTGCGTGTTAGAGTGTGAAGATTGTTGATGCTGCTTTTGACTGTTACGTTTCCTGTGATTGTTACGGGTTCATTTATTACGCAGTTGTCTGTTAGGGTAATCGTTATATTGCCGTTGATGAAGCCGGTTATGTCGTTACAGGTCTGGGCGTATACGGTTGACACAAAAGCCGGTGAAAGTGCGAATGTTATAGCGAGTATCCAGTGTAAGAAACTTTTTTTCATAATCCCTCCATTTTTATTAACGAATTTAATCGTGACACCAAGAATATCTAAAGTAATTCCCTTTACTATCAATCACGTCACCTGTATAAAGATAATTATAAATATTTGCTTTATCTATAATAGTTAGGAGAATAAACATTCTATTATCATAATCAAAAACAACATCAATAGTTTGTTTTTCAACATTATATCCTTTTCCGCTATAATGTCCTTCAGCTGTCAGTACTTGTAAAAATTGTTCTCTTTCTTTCATCAATGAATCTAAGGCGCTATCAAAATCATTGCCGATTTTACGCATATATAATATTCTTGGACATAAACTACCAGGCTCAATTGGAAATGTTTTATTCTCTTTAAAAATTAATTCTTCCTGAAAAACGCCCGGACAATACCACGACCTTGAATAATAATTCCCTTTTGTATCAAGTACGTCTGAGTACATTCCGCAATCACCATACATTATGCCATAAAATTCTCTGTCGTCAAAATCGAACAGCGTTTCTAATGGATCTTTAAATATTTCGGAGGAAATATTTTTAACCTTTATGAGAGAATCTAACGCTGAATCAAAATCATTACCGATTTTTCCTATGTACCCAAGCTTTTCACATGGTTTTTCTTTAACAGTAATATTTGTTAAATCATGTTCATCCACAAACAAGTCTTCTCCGTTATTATTTGCGGCATTATCGCAATTTGCTAACGTGAATACCAGTACTGTAAGCGGATATAGCAAAAAAATTCTTTTTTTCACTATTGTATCCTTGTTCAAAAAATTTATAAAAAAGTTAAACTCCTTTTGTAAGCTTGACCCTATGGACCAGCTTTTACATCAAGTGACGCCCCAGACTGCACAGTAAAACCATCATTTATGGTTATGCTATTACAGCCGGTTAGAGTAAGTTTTCTGCCTGATTGTACAGTAGTAGTACCGGATGTAGTTATACTGCTGCCATATACCGTTCTATCTGTATTTATCGTTCCTGAAACTGTTGCCGTTGGTAACATACAAATGGCTTTTTTTACTGCTGCTTCTGCATCTACAAGGCCATAACCAGTTTGGTTATTCCAAGTACCATTGGGACGAACATTGGGATTATTAGAATAAGTGTATGGGCCTACTTTTCGTGCTGTGGATTCTATAATCGTTTTAACTTGCTGATGGGTTAGGTTTGGATTAACCGATAACATTAATGCGGCTACAGCTGCTACATGCGGGGCGGCATAGGAAGTACCGTTAACTTCACGGTAAGTATTAAGGTAACTTGTGGTATGGATACGTGTTCCCGGTGCGACAACGTCTAAAGCAGTGCCAACATTACTCGCATGACCTGATGGCCACGGGTCACATGAATTTGGTACAATATTTATTCTTCCAGACCTAATACCACACCTGTCAACAGCACCAACAGCTATGACATTCGGTAAATGCGCTGGGGAATAAACAGTTGAATCGCCCTCATTGCCAGAAGAAGCAACGACCACACATCCCAAACGTACACCATTTTTCATCCGGCCTTGTGTTACTGCTTGATTAATAGCATTTTCTATTATTTGAATTGGATTTGTTGTATGCCACGAATTACTTATAACGTCTGCGCCATTCTGCGCTGCCCAAAGAATTCCTGCCGCAAGATCATCTAACGCTGTTGCTCCGTCCTTATCAACGCTGATAGACATTAACTTGCTGTTAGGTGCCAATCCAGCAATACCTATTGTATTTCTCGCAGCGCCAATGATTCCGGCACACAGGGTACCATGAGTGCTGTAAGTCACCTGCGGCGATGATTTTGTTGTAGCGTTATAACTCAATACAGAATTCGTATTTGCTACCAAATCAGGATGGTCTAATTGAATACCATCATCAACAATTGCGACAACAACACCGCTACCGGTCGACACCTGCCATGCACTGCAAGCTTTAACATCAACACCAATTGTACCGCCATGTTGCCCTGTATTCCTCAAACCCCATTGGTTGCCAAAATGCGTGTCATTTGAACAACTTTTTTTGATAATATTCATCAAAGCAGGATCCGCATATTCAAATAAACCTGATTCAGAAAATTTGTTAGATAATTCCATCGCGTTATATTTTGAATTTGCCGAAACTCCTACTATAAACCATAATGGCATAAACTCATTTTGCCGCACGATAACGGCGTGCTCTTTTTGAATTTTCTGTTTAAGCAACACGGTATCGCTTAATGACTTCAATTTTACATATAAAAAATTAGATAAACCAATTCTGTCTGTATATTGATTTCTAAAATAAGGAGCTGTAATAATATCATCCCCTTTGTTTTTGATTTCCGACAATTTGGCCAGATACTCTTCGTCTGATAAATTATCTTCAACTCTTACTTCTGCCCAAAACCTTTTACGGTAGTCGGTTCTTTTATTATTTTTTTGGGCGTCATCAATTCGGAAATCCTGTTGCTTCAGACCAAGAATATCAGCTGTCTTTTCATTTGCAATAGAAACAAAAATATACCTTGTATCCAATTCAAAATATTTTCTTTCTCCGTCGCTATAATGAAAGTATGGCGTTTTAGCGTTTAGGCTAACAAAAAATAGAGTCATCACCAATCCGAATACATTAATTTTATTTTTCATTCGCAATCTCCCCTATAACTTGACCATGCAACTGTTTAAGTGTTACGTTTAACTCAATATCGCTTTCTTCGCTCGGCTTATCTATAATAAGCGCAATATACCAATTTGGTACATGATAACTGATAACAATCGCTTCAAATACCTCAACATTTAATTTATACTTATCAGCAGAAAACTGCTGCAAACTCGCAGTAACTTTCGTTATTGATTTATCTGCTATTCCACTTGCCAACAACAACGCATATCTCGAAAAATCAATTTCCGGACGGCAAGCAAACTCCTCAAGCTTCTCGGTAGTTTTAGAGAACATGTAGTAATACGCATCGTCATCGTATCTAATATAATCTTTTAAATCATCATCGCTATTGACAATAATTACTGTATTGTCAAATTTAATACCTGTTTTTCCTCTGTATAAAAAACAACTTTCATACGTTGGCCACGAATACAACAATAATTCCGTAAAAGGAACTTCTATCGGGTAATTTATCTCCACTGTATCTTCTAATGTTTTACCATCATCGCAACTTGTTATTGCAAATGCCAACAAAATAATTACACTTAACAAAAAAAGTATTTTTTTCATTGTTAAAATGCACCCCCTTTTATTGCTTTTGAATTTTTATTATGTCAATTATACGATAGCTGCCACATATTTCTCCTGTATATTTGAATGTTACAGTCACAGGAAGAAGATATTCTTGAAATTCTTTGGGAGCTTCTTTCGTGGGAATTACCACTACATTGTTTCCGGTTTCTTCATTCAAAATAATGATCTTTGTGTTTTGAACGGTAGAAAGTGAAACATCATATTCACCATTTGTGCCTCTTGTCAACGGTACTGGCAAAACTCCGGAACGTGTAACTTGTTCTTTAATTCGTTTTGTATTTTCTCGTGATAAATCGTTATAATTAACAGAAAAAAGATGCTGTGAGTAAATATTGCCGGAAATAAAAGCAATGATTAAAAGGGTTAAAATAAATCTTTCAAATATATTTTTAATCTTCATAAATCCTCCCTGACCGTTTAATTGTTCCGATAGGAGTGACTAACCATTTTAGTTCGTTGATAGGAGTGGTTAACCATTGATCTTTCGTTATAAACATATTGTTTGTAGCTAATTGATGTCTTGAAAGATACCAAACATTCCAGCCTTTTTTCCAGCTAACCGAACAAGTCATAGTATTTCGCTCAAACCTGTTAGGTGAAACTTGAAATTCTTGCTCTGTGTAACCGGAAATAATTACATCAGAGTCAACGTATGTGAAATTGGCCACAATGTCATCTTCATCTTTCATGAAAGCAATAAAACTAACAACCTCCCAACCATCTTTATTAACTCCTACAAAATAATTATTATCAACTCTTACGTTTTCATTGTTGATGGTTAGGGTTGGCTGCATTTCAGCTATGCCTGGAATCCAACGCCCACCCAACAACAGATCACGACGAATAAGCGGATGGAGAAAATTTGAGTCTAACGTTTTTGGAAGTTCAATTGTGAATCCGCCATTTTTCCAAATGCTACGAGCAAGTTCAACATGTCTATTGATGCTTATATCATACACCATAAATTTCACCTCAACAACGTCACTATATTCTGAAGCATTTTCGATTTTGGCATGGATATATAACAACTCATCCCCACCAGTATTTTCACCCGTCCCCGAATTTTTATCTCCTGATGACACGCCATCATCACAGCCTGACATTATAAATGCCAATATCACCAAAGCACCAAACAAGCATAATTTAATTTTCATAGGCATTTTTAATACAAACCGCTTATTACCCATTGTTAATTTCCTCTATTTTGTTAAATTTCAACATTTCTTTACTATCATTTTAATGAAAGCATGGTGTTTTAGCGTTTAGACTCACAAAAAGTAGAGTCATCACCAATCCGAATACATTAATTTTATTTTTCATTAGAACCACTCTTCTGCTCCTGTAAGTGTTACGCTTAAATTGGGACAGCAATAAAACAACCACAAACGACATTGCTTTTAATTACAGAGACTATAAATGTTGATAATACTACCGAGAGGTACTTTCGAAAAGCCCACTACCGAAAAAATCATTCTATTTAAATAGTAACACTTTTTTTAAATAAAAACAAGACATCTTTTTAGCGCATAGCATTAACAGAGAGTGGATACTTGTGTATATTTGCGAATGCTTGGCGGTGCTTGCGGATGTAGATGTACTACAAAAATTAAAGCGTGTACGGCATTATTCATTAAACTCAATCGCCTCATCAATCAGCATAATCGGAATATCTTCCCGAATCGGGTAAAAATATTTGCGGTCTTCTCTTAGGAGCGCGCCGTCTATCGGCTCCTTAACGGCTTCGCCGCCCCTGTTTTTTAACTCTCCCGCTTTAATTTTTTTGTTAATTGTTTTCACGCTCTCTTCATCAAGCAGTGCCACGTTTTGCTTTGTTTCGGGACAGCAGAGGATATCAAGAAGTTCTTTATCTACCATTTTTGCGCTCCGTTTCCTGCGAAAGTTTTGTTTTTTAAATATACTTTATTTGCACCCGGTTTTCACTCTATTATTGAGGCGCAGACAAAGTTTTGCGCTGTGCCGTCCGGCGGCCTCACGTCTTTCGTGCAGTCGTCGGGCGGCATAGCGTAAAACTTTGTCTGCGGGTTAGTATCAGCACGATTTTAATTGTCACGATTAAAATTATATTATATAATGATAATGAATAGGTGTCTCTGTACTGATAAAATAGTCATAAAATCCAAAAATCGGATCGTTTATTTATGTTTTTTTCTAAAATACCGGAGTTTGAAAAAATTTCGCGCATCCTTAAGTTAGACCTCTCCAATAAGAAGGCGCTCAAGGCCGCGTTTATCTCCGTATTTGTTGGATTTAATGTTTTTGCGGTATGCGTTCTGGCGTTGTGCGCAACTTGGTTTAAACCGTTTGAATGGTTTACGTTTTTACCCGCCGCTATTGTAATGATTTTGTGGAACGGATATTTCTCTATATCAATCTGTAAGCAGATAATTAACGACCAGGCTCAAAGCGCTAAAACACAGGCGCTCTCCCGAAGATTTCAAAACACTACCAAGTACTTTGAAAGTATTTTGCAGGATACTTCAGACATTATAATCTCGCTTGACAAAGATAGTTTTATCTTAAAATTCAACAACGGCGCGCAGGAGCATTTCGGTTACGCTCAGGAGGAAATTTTGGGCAAGCCTTTTCAAATGCTTTTATTTGATCCCGAAGACAGGCAGACCACCCATCTGTCAATAGATGACGAAAACAAATCGATACGCACAGAAATCCCGATGAAAACAAGCGGCGGACAAAAAATAATTGTCAATATGACAATGGCAAAAATGAAAGACGGCGGCTTTGTAATCACCGGTCAGGATATAACCGAAAAAAAGATTTTAGAAGAACAGCTCCAACAGAAAAATGAGCTTCTCAATAAGCTTGCTATCACCGATAATCTTACAGGGCTTTATAACTGCCGTCATTTTTACAGCGTTATAAAAGGAGAGCTCTCAAGACTTAAGCGCTACCCCGGCCGTGTTATCTCTTTGGTTTATATTGACGTAGACAAATTTAAGGAGTATAACGATTCCGAAGGTCACCAGATGGGTGACAATGTCCTAAAATCTCTGGGAGAAGTGATAAATATCTGCATAAGACGAGATGTAGACGCCGGTTTCAGGTACGGCGGCGATGAATTTGTGATCGTTATGCCGGACACCCCTATGGATCAGGCAAAGATAGGCGCGGAAAGAATACAAAGACAGTTCGGAGCGTTCAAGTTCGGCCAGACAAGCCTTTCAATAGGAATTACCGAAGCGCAAGCAGATGACGATGAGAAAAGTTTTGTACGCAGGGCTGATTTCGCCATGTACAGATCTAAAAAGAGAGGAAAAAACCGAATCACCCTTTCGCACGAAGACCTTGATGAGATTCAGGAGAACGCGAACATATAAACATAAGTATCGCGCCGGCTGCGGCCACATTAAGTGACTCTGCGCAGCTCTTTTCTATAGGAATACGAACCGCGCGGCTGCCAAGCTCAAGCAGCTCTTTACTAATTCCCGATCCCTCGCTGCCAAGCGCCAACATGTGAGACCCGCTATACTTAAAGTTAAGAGATTCTTCACCGCGCAGATCTGCGCAAATCAACTCATAGCCTTCATTTTTTAATTGAGCGGCCATTTGAAGATAACCGCCGTTTCTTCTTATCCATACCGAAAGTAAAGAGCCCGCGGTTGATTGAACCACCTTAGGTGAAAACGGATCCGCGCATTTGTCACTCATAATAACTCCGTTGTAACCTAATGCGGCGGCTGTTCGGATAAGTGAGCCTGCATTGCCCGGATCCTGTACATCTTCAAGCAAAATGATTTTGCTCCCGCTTTTTTCGGGGATATTGGATGTGTAAACGCATGATGGAATTTGAACAAGCGCCGCGATACCCTGAGGCGTGCGTGATGTACAAATTGATTTCATGTTTTGGACGGATATTACGCGGACAGCAATACCGGTATCACCGTAAAAAGAAGCGGTTTCCTCTATGCAAAGCAGCTCTAAAATACTTGACTGATGAGAGGTAAGAAGCTGATCAACAGCTCTCTTACCTTCAATAAGAAAACACCCCGCCTCACGTCTCTCTTTTGGCAGGGATAATGATTTGTACCACGATATTGGTTTCAGCTACTTGCTCTTCTTTTCCTTAATACGTGTAGCCTTACCTGTAAGATCACGCAGATAAAAGAGCTTCGCGCGGCGCACACGGCCATGTTTCAGCACCTTTATATCAGAAATAAGAGGTGAATGCGTTGGGAAAATACGTTCAACATATACGTTGCCGCTTGATTTACGAACAGTAACTGTGGAACCAAGTCCGCTGCCGCTTGTCTGAACTACAACGCCCTGAAACTGCTGAATTCTCTCTTTGTCGCCTTCGCGGATTTTAAAAGAGACATTGATTGTGTCGCCGGGGCCGAAATCGGCCTTGCGGTCTGAAAGCTGTTTTTTCTCTACTGCTCTAATGATGTCTGACATGACACCCTCCCAATATGGTTATTGTTATAAAAATCTAAATATTGTAAAGACGCAATGCATTGCGTCTCTCCTGTTCACTGTTCACATATCCAACTTATCCAGCAAATCCGGTCTGCGTTCCTTAGTAATCTCTATGGCTTTTTCGTACTGCCATTTTTTTATATTCGCGTGATGACCGCTCAGTAAAACTTCCGGTACTTTTATTCCCTCAAAAACTTCCGGTCTTGTATATTGAGGGTGGCTTAACAAGCCGTTATAAAATGAATCGGTCTCCGCGCTGTCGCGGTTTCCCAGAACTCCTGGAATAAGCCTTGTTACCGCGTCTACCAATACCATCGCCGGTATCTCACCGCCGCTTAGTACATAATCGCCTACCGATATCTCCATATCAACGTAAGCGTCAACAACCCGCTGGTCAATCCCCTTATACCGTCCGCAAAGAAGTATCAACGCGCTTTTTTCCGCAAGCTCCTTTACAGTATCCTGATCAAGAAGCCTGCCTGTCGGCGTAAGATACACTACAAGCGGTTTACTTTCGCTAAGCCGCTCTTTCGCCGCGTTTATCGCTTTAGCGAGCGGTTCAGGTTTCATGAGCATTCCGGCGTCGCCGCCGTAAGGATAATCATCAACCGTCCCGTGACGCTCATCGTCAGAGTAATCTCTGATGTTATGCGTACTTATTGAGACAAGCCCTTTCTCTACAGCTCTATTAATGATGCTGTCAGAAAAAGCGCCGTCGAACATTCCTGGAAAAAGCGTTAAAATATCAAAGATCATTTTATACTATCAACATTATGAAAGATCATATATCAGAGAAGCTCTTCTATGTAAGTATCGCTTACAATAACCCGCTTCTCCTCAGTATCAACTTTTATCACTGCCTGCTCACTGTACGGTACAACTATCTCGTGACCGTTTGTAAGAGTGATTTCAAGAGCGTCCATTGACGGCAGATTAACAACATCTTTTACAGTGCCGATTTTTGCGCCGTTTGACTGATTCACTACCGCCATCCCTTTGAGATGGAAGTGATAAAATTCACCCTCTTCCAAATCGGGAAGATCGCTTTCGCGGATGTAAACATTCTCGCCCTTGAGTTTTTCCGCTTCCGTTCTGTCGTGAGCAATGTCAAACAATCCAATATACCCTTGCTGCTCACGAAAGATTACTTTTTCAAGCGTCACTTCACGGCTGCTTGCTTCACTATCGCCAAGCCTTACTAAAAGCGGCGGTTTTAAATCATCAATAGTTTCGCCGAATGGAAGCAGGCCGCAATATCCCTCAAGGCCAACCGCCCGCTTTACAACAGCAATAGCAACGAGATCATGCGCCATCTTTTATCTACCCTGAATTGACACGGGCAAGCCGTACAGACAAGGCATGCCTTGTCTCTTCTTTATTCCGCTGCCGGCTTCTTGTGAACTTTGGGCTTGCGCTTGCGCTCCGCCTTACGCTCGACGCCTTCAGCGCCCTTTTCCATCTTCTCAAAAAAACGATCCTGCTTAAGCAGATTCTTAACTGTGATTGTAGGAATAGCACCCTGCTTAATCCAGTAAGCGACTCTGTCCGTCTTAAACTCAAAAGTCTTTGGGTTAGTCTGAGGATCATAATAACCCAAAGTCTCCAAAAACTCGCCGTCACGCGAAACTCTGCTGTCAGCAGCGACAACACGATACTTCGCAACTTTTTTTCTACCGCCACGGGCCAAACGAATTTTAACCGGCAAGATTCTCTCCTTGCGCTAATAGTGAAACGTTTATGTAAAAATTCAAATCATTCTATAATAAACAGTTTTTAAAACGGCGACAAATTACGCAGCGCCGCCGACGCTCCCCGTTTACCTGAAATCTTATTCATCCTCTTCATCATCGTTTTCATAGTATCAAACTGCTTTAACAATTTATTAATATCCTGAACAGTCGTACCGCTTCCGGCGGCGATTCTTTTTTTACGGCTGCCGTCAATTATCACCGGCTTTTCACGCTCTTTCACCGTCATCGAACAGATAATCGCCTCTATTTTGCCGAGAGCGTTATTATCAATATTAGCGTCTTTGATCTGACTTCCGATTCCCGGTATCATCGCCAAAAGATCGCCGAGCGGCCCCATTTTTTTAATCTGACGCAGTTGGTCTAAAAAGTCCTGCAAGGTAAAAAGATTGCGCCGTATCTTTTTTTCTAACTTTTTATTCTGGGCTTCGTCAACAGATTCCTGAGCGCGCTCTACAAGGGATACTATATCTCCCATCCCCAAAATACGCGATGCCATACGCTCAGGGTGAAAAAGCTCAAATCCGTCCGGCTTTTCACCAACGCCTATAAACTGGACCGCAACGCCTGTAACGTCAAGAATAGAGAGCGCCGCGCCGCCGCGCGCGTCACCGTCCATTTTTGTAAGAATCGCGCCTGTAAAGCCAACCTCTTTATGAAACTCAGAGGCTACATTAACCGCGTCCTGACCGGTCATTGCGTCAGCTACAAAAAATATCTCGTCAGGCTTCACGGTAGTGCAAATCTCTTTGAGCTCCGCCATCATCTCTTTGTCAATATGCAGTCTGCCTGCGGTATCAACAATTACAAGAGACGCGTCATCGCGCTTTGCCGCCTCAATAGCGTCTCTCGCTATCGCAACAGGCTTTGCGGCGCGGTCGGCGTACACCGGAATCCCAAGAGCCTTGCCAAGTGTTTCAAGCTGATCAACCGCCGCCGGCCTGTACATATCGCAGGCAACCATTAGCGGACGATGACCCTGCTTGCGAAAGTGAAGCGCCAATTTCGCGCAGGCCGTTGTCTTACCGGACCCCTGAAGTCCGCTAAGCACTATAACATTCACCCTGTTCGGGTGAAATTTAATCTGGCGCGCGCTTCCCCCCATAAGGGAGGTGAGCTCGTCATGCACTAATTTTACAAACTGCTGCCCGGGAGTAATGCTGTCAAGCACCTCCGCGCCAAGAGCTTTCTCCTGTACAACAGCAGCGAATTTTTTAACTACTTTATAATTAACGTCAGCTTCGAGGAGCGCCCGTTTTACATCACGCACAGCTTCGGAAATATTATCTTCCGTCAGCTTACCGCGTCCCCGCAGCTTCTTAAATATCGAATCAAATCTATTTTGTAATTCTTCAAACATCTTTATTTTAGCCTTTATACAATCTTTTGAAATTAATTTTTGGAACACCCATTACACAAGAATTATACTTAATTCGATTATGGACTCACTCTATTTCATGTCTGCGGCGTATCAAGAGGCTCTCAAAGCGTTTGACGAAGGCGAAGTGCCTGTAGGCGCTGTTATTGAGAAAAACGGGCGTATTATAGGCAGAGGCTACAACCGAATTGAAGCTCTCGGCGACGCCACGGCTCACGCCGAGATCATCGCAATAAGCGCCGCCTCAGCCTCTCTTGAAGACTGGCGGCTCGATGGCTGCACCCTTTATGTTACACTCGAACCCTGCCTCATGTGTCTGGGGGCAATCATGCAATCCCGCATAAGCGCAATCGTTTACGGGGCAAAAGACAGCAGATTAGGAAGTATTGACAGCTTTGTGTACCGCGATGAGATTGAGAAGTCATACCGCTCATTTCCGCTTGTGACGTCGGGCATTATGGCGGATGAGTGCGGCGGGATTCTCAAATCGTTTTTTAAGACGCTGAGGAATAAAAATAGTCCGCAGTGATGCGCATAAAATATTTTTATCTTTACTTTGATCTTACGATTATCATACCGTGACCATATTGTAATAATGAAAAGGGGTAGATAGTGTCGGATACACAAGCAACAGATTCATGTCCATGTACAAGCGGAAAATCGTTTACAGACTGCTGTGAACCGGTTGTAACCGGAGCGCGTCCCGCTGTTACGGCGGAAGAGGTTATGAGAGGACGCTACAGCGCTTACGCCAAAGGCATTATAGAGTTTATTCTTACATCAACACATCCCGACCGGCGCTCAGAGTGCGATGAGAAAGCGATAAAAGCGTGGTCGGAAAACTCTGTGTGGGGCAGCTTTGAAGTATTGTCAACCGAAAAAGGTCTGGCCGGAGACAGCGTTGGTAAAGTCGAATTTGTCGCGCGGTTTACAGAAGACCGCATGAAAAAAACTCTCCACGAAACCGGCGAATTTAAGTGTATTGACGGTGCGTGGTACTATGTAGACGGTAAAGTTCACCCGCATAAACCATTTGTAAGACAGGAAGAAAAAGTTAATAGAAATGACCCTTGTACCTGCGGAAGCGGGAAGAAATATAAGAAGTGCTGTATGAATACAGAAACCGCGTAAACAGGTTACATCAAAATACATAAGGTTAAGAATCCAAAGCCGCAGAGGAACGCGCTATTCCCAATCCGATTTTAGGTTGTCTGCCTTTATATAAAAGTCTACATCGCTTTCAGGCGCAGCATCACCGTGAGCGTAAGAGCCAAACAAATACGCCTCATCTATCACATATTTTTTTGTGACCTCTTCGAATCGTCTTTTAATTTCATCAATAATATATACTTTATAATTGTCGTTAGAGCAATTTTCTGTTTTTTATGAAAAATTATTACCTTGATTTAAGCGTTTATTATATTAATTATAATGTTGTTAATAACTCTTAAAATTATAACGGATGATAATGGCTGATTCTCTGTATTGTAAATTGACAAAAAATACCCCCCCCCCCCGACTTTTGTTTGTCAACCATAGCGCTTCTAATGTCTGTATAAGCCAATTATATAAGAAAATACCCTTTTTATATCCCCCGCAAATAGGCGCCTCTAAAAGGCTCGTATGCGCGTTTTATGGCCATATCTCCCAGAACAGGAATTTTTAGATGAAAAATGCGGTGCTTTTTCTGGTTATTATATTGTGTTCGCTGTCTTTCGCTCAAAGGGTTCCGATAAAAAATGTCGCTGTAATAGAAACCCAAATAGACGAACGCTCCGGCGCGGCGAGCAAGATAAACAAAGCTGAAGTAAGCGTATTAACCAATGAAATCCGCCGCGAAGCCGTTAGCAATCTGCCGAGAGGCAGATTTAACGTTATGACGACAGAAACCGTTCAGGCGATGGGCGCGGCGGTTTTAGAAGAGTGCGCGGAAGAGAACTGCGTGATAGCTCTTGGAAGCAAAATAGGCGCGGACTATATCGTACGCGGAATAATAAGCACGTTCGCGGAGAATTTAACACTGTCTATAGAGATGTACGAAACAGAATACGGTATGCTTGTAGCTACATCCGCTACCGTTCGTACAACGAATCTCAATGAACTTTTTGAAAAAACCACAGTGGTCTGTGTGGAAATGTATAAAAAGTTTTTAGAGTCAAGTTCTCCGGCGGCTCCGCAGCAGGCGGTTCCACCACCGCCGCCCGCCGCTTACACGCTTACAATGAATGTAAACCCCTCTTTGGGCGGTACGGTAATGCGCAATCCTAGTCGAACTAATTACGCATCTCAAACGCCGGTCATTGTAACGGCTGTTCCGTCAGACGGATACCGGTTCACCGGTTGGTCTGGAGCGCTGACGTCTAAAAATCCCAAAGAAACGGTTACTATGGA
>Ga0123356_10004783_pt1 | contig 13935 bp, 8 predicted proteins | sample TergutEmb28metaG_2_FD_92546 | JGI IMG/M metagenome (GOLD analysis project Ga0123356, IMG submission 92546) | Embiratermes neotenicus P3 segment gut microbial communities from Petit-Saut dam, French Guiana - Emb289 P3 | ecosystem: Host-associated > Arthropoda: Insects > Digestive system > Gut ...
AGCACCCGGCTAAAAAACAAGGAATTACGCGATTCGCTCCTGTCATCCAGTTCACCCCAGCAGGCATACGACATATTAACAAAATAGTGTATAATGACTAGTGAAGAAAGACTAATTTACAACTCTTTATCCCGTTGCACATTAAATACCAGTTAGTCAAAAATGATGGCAAACCAGTGTCTTGGGTCGCTTTGATCCTGGGCGATTAAGCCGATATCAATTTTAGCGGTTGTTTCTGCTACAAGCCACCTTATATCATAAGCTTCAAAACGCGCTCCGTCCCCGGTTATATCCGCTAGAGCCATAGCATGACTGTGATAATAAGAAAGCATCATGGCGGAATGAATGTCTGCATTAGCAAGGATAAACGCAAAAAGCATTGAATGACTGTCACAGTCTCCCCGGCCTTCGGTAATAGCAGTCACAAGGTTTAAAAAATCGCTCCCGCTGAAATCCCGCTCGTATTTAAAATCCTGAATAAATGAAAGAACTCTTTGGGCAAATACTCTCTTTTGCGCATCTGTATTTGCAGAATGTCCGCCAAAATGCCGCGTTATTGCAGAAACTGCATTCGCTATTCTGTCGTATGAATCACGGTAAACAAAACGGTAATAACGAATACATGCATCCTGCATATACGGAGTATTTATATAAGCCTGATATATTACAAATTCGCGTTCAATTAAAACCTGCGCAGCTTCCGCGTCATTTTCCCGTATCATGGCGCTTAGACCTCTAACGGCAATAGGTACATTTTTTTCTTCTCCGCGCGGAAAACTGTATTCCATTATGGGGCCCGGATAACGGCGTTCGGTTATTGAAGGACAAATTGAATCAAGAGCCGAAAGATGAAACAATTCATATTCTTTTTTATTTGCAGGGCCGTAAGCGAGAGCAAGCAGCATAGGCCTCGGTCTGCCGGAAGAAGCGCTCTCCAATTCAACAATCAACCCCCAGCCGTCATAATTGCCGAAAATTAATTTCATAATTGCCGCTTGTTTTCCGTTGTATATAAAAAGATCATTATCACCCTGGTTTGAAAGTCTTCTGTTTACATCATTTACCAAATCCGTAACAGTATTAAAACGGCCGTTGTAAACTATAAGGTCAAACATTAACCCTTCAGGACCGGCAAATGAAAAACGGTCTTTCGCATCTCCGTCTGCATAATCGTATCCTTCAGGAAGATCTATAAAAAACCCCCATGTAGGCGAATACATGGATTCTGCAAATACCAAAACAGGAATAAAAATAAATATGAGTAATAGTTTTTTCATAAGCACCTCTTTGCATTAATAATATCGTTTTACACAGTATAATTCCCCGAATTATGCTATATTATCGGAGTGAAAAACATAGAAATTCTCCACGAAGATGAATATTCTTTAATAATAAACAAACCTGCCGGACTTTCGGTACAGGGCGGGCAAGGCGTAAAATCTTCGCTGGATAAACTCCTAACGCAGATCCGTATACCGCAGCCTTTACTGGTTCACAGGCTGGACAAGGATACTTCCGGGGTAATACTGACGGCAAAAGGCCGGGAAGCAGCAGCCCGTTTTTCACGCTTATTTAACAGCAAAAAAACCATAAAACAATATATCGCCGTATGTGCGGGATGTCCGGAAAAAAGCGAAGGTGTCATCACGGACAAATTGTTAATTCACGGAAACTTAAAAAAATCCGAAACCAGGTATAAAGTAATAAAAACAGACATTTTTAATGCAACTAATCTTGTTTATTCTGTCCTGGAACTGCAGCTCGGCACAGGAAGAATGCATCAAATCCGCCGTCATCTTGCCATGAACAAAAACCCCATTTTAGGTGACGACAAATACGGTGATTTCCAATTAAATAAAAAACTCCGCAAAGAAGCCGGTCTTAAACGCCTTCTCCTGCACGCCTCACGCCTGATAATTAAAGATGAGTTTAACATTGATGTTACCGCTCAACTACCTGAGAGTTTCAGCTATTATTATATATAAAATTATTAACACCAGGAAAAACAGAAATGTATGATTGACTTTAATCAATATTTTTTCCAATATAAGTAAATATGGAAAGCAGTCATGTTCCGGTATCTCGCCAGTGGTTAGAGAGCCTGAGTACAGATGAATTAATAAAACTCGCCGATACCAATGGCATTGACATCCCTCCCGGGCTGGAAAGGATTTTCATTATAGAAGAATTACTGGAAGTCTCCAGCGCAGAAGAACATGAAACCGCCGATGAAATAAAAATAAATCCTTCTTATTCAGAAACGGCATTACTGCCAAAACAATATTATATTTCGTATATCGATGTAATAATCAGGGATCCTCTTTGGATTTTTGCATTTTGGGAAATAAAGGGACATGACAGAACAATACATGAAAATGCAGTTGATTTTAACGGTTATTTTCTGCGGGTAATCCCTTTGGACAAAGAAGGGAATGAGCCGAAAACCATGGAAAATTCCTTTACAGTATCTGTCGGCGCGGAAGATTCCGCCAGATATCTTGGCATTACAGAACATACAGACCAGGATTCAAACTGTTACATGATAAAACTCGGCGTTATTCGTGGCAAAAACGAATTATCAATCGCGTCGTCTCACCCTTTTTATCTGCCGAAGCTCAGCGAAAATGAAAATATAACAAGCTTGTGCGGTAATCCTTTAATCCGGCTTTCCGGAGTACAGAATTTATCAATCATAAAAAATTCGGATCGTCAGTCCAGAATCAAGAGGTTGCAGTAAATATGGAATTCCGTTATGCGATCTCTCTTATACTTGAAGCTCATCTGCCTTTTGTAAAGGAATACCGCAAGGAAGACGAGCTGTCTCAGGCAGGCGAAGAAGTACGTTTTTTTGAATATATTTCTGAAACACTCCTTCCTATACTTGAAGTTCTGTACCGGCTGGAAACCGATCATGTTCCATTCCGTCTGGCATTGGCAATATCTCCGGTTCTTTGCCACATGCTGAATGATGAAAACATGCAAAAAAAATATTTATCTTATATGGATAAACAAATTGAGTTTGGCAGGCATGAACTTGAACGCACTTCGTTACTGGATAATTCATCCGAAAGCAGCGAGCTGTATAAACTTGCACAAGGTTATTACAACAGCATATTGGACAGAAGAATTACATACACTGAACGATACGAACAAAATCTGCTTAAAGCCTTTGATTTTTACAGACGTAAAGGCAAGATAGAAATTCTTGCAAGCTGTGCGACTAATGCATTTCTGCCGTTTTTAAGTCATAATCCCGAATCAATACAAGCTCAGATGGAAATTCCAATCTCTGATTACCGCCGTAACTTCAACAGCCCTCAGGGATTTTGGCTGCCCTGTCTTGGCTGGACTCCGGCGCTGGAACCGTATTTAAAAGCTTACAATTATACATATACCATTGTAGAAAGCCATGGTCTTTTATTCGGTAACCCTGCACCGAATAAAGGCTGTTTTTTTCCAGTTAGAACACCTAACGGAACATATATCCTTGCAAGAGACTTGCATGCAGTACGGGAAATTGAAAGAATAACTGAAGATGAATTGTACCGAAACAATGACCGGGATGTAGGTTATGAGCTCCCGTACGAAATTGTAAGCCCGTTCCTGAATGCGGAAGGCGGACGCGGTAAAACCGGATATAAGTATTGGAATCGTCTGACCAGCAGCGCAGAAAACGGCCGGATAAATTCCGGCAGCGGACAATCTTCAATATATGATCCTAAAGCAGCTTCCGATAAGGTAAATAAATATACAAGAGTATTTCTGGAAAATACAATCGCCCGGCTGGAAGAAGCTTCAAAAAATATGGAAGAGGCTCCTATAAGCCTTTATGCAAATAACGCTGACTGTTTTGGACGCTTCTGGCATGAAGGTCCGCAATTTATTGAAACGCTTTTCCGGATGGCCAGCGGATACAGAGATATAAAATTTGTCTGTCCAAGTGAATATATATTCAGGCAGAACCTTTCTTCTTTACAGGTTGTATCACCGGAGTTTTCTTCCGGCGGCGTAAACGGATACGCAGAAACATGGCTGAATGTATCAAATGACTGGATTTACAGGCATTTATACAGGGCAATGGAACGCATGACAGAGCTTGCCGAACGTTTTCCGGATGATACAGGCTTAAAGGAACGCGCTTTAAACCAGGCAGCGCGGGAGATTTTACTCGCACAGTCATCCGACTGGCCGGCTATGTTATTCAGGCAGGATTCCACAGAATATGCGCGTAACAATGCGGAAAATGCCCTGCGTAATTTTACTACAATTTATGAAGCTCTTGGCAGTAATTACATAAGTACTGAATGGCTGACTACTCTTGAGCGTAAACATAATATTTTCCCGAACATTAATTACAGAGTCTTTCGCCGCAAAAAATAAATAATATTAAATTAATTTAAAAGTCGAGCTTGTATAAATCTTCTACACGCTGGGTAAGCCCTTCGCGGTCATTGAGCATAGCCAGGCTTTCTATGGCAGGATCATATCTTGGATTTAATCGAAGCACTTCTTCCCAGCATAGTCTCGCGTCGGTATAATTACCCCGGGAAAAAGCTTCAAAACCCAATAGGTATAATTCATCTATTCTGTTTTCTTTAAGCTTACGGCCGCTGTCACCCAAATTCAAACGTACTGCCAGACTAATTCTGTTCATTGGCTGTAATTGGGTAAGAAAATCCAAAGTATAGTTTACATCGATAGAAATATTATCAAGGTTAATGGCGCTGCCGACAGCCAGCCTGCTGCCTCCGCCTTTAAATAAAAAACCTGCCCGCATGGATAAAAAGTTTACTACATTGACGGTAAAGCCAAATGATCCATAAGGTAATTCAGAAAGAGTAATATCCATTAAATTTAAAGGAACATTAAAATCCAAAGCTAAAATAATGGGACGGATTGGTTTAAAAGAAAATGCTGCGTTAATAACAGTCGGCAGCGGCTCACCCATGGCAGGAGGACCAAGATTTCTTACTACAAGAGCCGCAGATGTATTTCTTTCTCTCGCTTCGTAGCTTTTAAACAGGTTAAATCTTGTCAGCAGGCCAATATCGGCCATTGCAGTAACTGAAGACTGGGAAAAACCTGACCCTTTAATAATTTTATCAAAATTGTCGGTAAAGTCCGGCATTATTCGAAAGGCGCCTTTTAAATTAATGCCAAAAGATAACCCCGAAAAATAATAACCGGATAAAAAATTATAAGAAGCGTTTAAAACGGCGACTCCTTCAGAGTAATAACCGCTGGAAACTCTTTCGCCGTAATAATTATACTCGGTAAAAGGCGTATACAGCCATTTTGCGCCTGCAGCAAGACCAAAATCCCCAAAGCGGGTAGTATAAGCAATGCCTTCAATTTTTGTATCTGCTATCCAGTTATTATGAAAAAAAGCAAGCTCTGCACTGTTTAATGTTGATGAACCGGCTGGATTAAATTCAAGAAATGAAATATCGTCAGAAATTGCTGAAAAAGCTCCGGCCATCCCTTCGGAACGCCCTCCCATAGGAATACTTAATACCGGAAAAGTAGTTAAACCTGCGTTTTTATCAACTCCATAAATACTGTTAAGGTAGTCTGCAATACTTCCGTATGTATCCTCTTTTTCAGCAGCTTTTAAGGGAATAAGTGAATATAATACTAAAATGGCGGTTATTAAAACCGGTACCTTAAAGCGAATCATCTTCTATAATAATATATCGGAATTAATAAAAAAAACAGTATACCTGCGAAGGATTATTCGTAAAGTTACGATAATATAGTATAGTAGTAACAATGGCAGAATTTGCTCGGTGCCAATCACGGTACAGGCTGGCTATTTTTAGTTTTTTCTCATTTTTTTTGCTATTCGCAGCTTTTCCTGCATTTGGTGGCGGAGGAAAGGATGCCGATTTGGTCAAAGCTGACAACCTGATAAAAAACAGGGAACACGAAGAAGCAATTTTAGTATTAACCGACTATGCCAGACGTAATCCGGATAAATTCGATCAAGCCCAGCAGCGCCTGAGAACAATATACAGAATACGGGATGAGTTTAACCGTACTGCAGACGAATTAATTGAAACCCTGATACGTGATCCCGGAAATGATCCTAAAATTCTCGCTTTATCACAGCATCTTTATACTTTGGAACATGAAGACAGCCCGCTTTTGATAAATTTTGTTGCCAGAACACGGGAAATTGCCCAATTTAACGTAAACAGGAATTTACTAAGAAGCATTCTGGAAAGAGGCAGAAATTATCTGGACACCGGAGATAGTGTAGCTGCTATCCAAACATACGCAGAAGGCATGAGTTTTATGCGCCATGAATTTTATACGGCAGGTTATACGGAAGAGATAGAAAACGAAGTCCGGAATCAAACAGGAGCAGTAAATTCAATACTTGCCGATTTTCAGCAAGCTGACTCGCTATTGGAAACTATTTCGTCCGAACTGGTACATGCGATTAATACGGAAGAAGTAACAAGAATTAATGAAATTATTGAAAGATTAAGACCGGTTATGGACAATTATATCGCGTTAAAACATGAGCTTTATGAAGCAGCAGGTATTTTTGAACAAATCCTGAATGAAATAAGAAAAATAGATTTGGAAACAGTTGACCGCAACCATCTTGCGTTCATCTCGGTTTTAATTCATGGACGTTCCAATGAAGCGATTCAGGAAGGAATGTTAGGCGCTTTTGATAATCGCTGGAATAATTCAATCGGTTCTGTCGTCAGCGCCTTCGCGTCATATATTAATACATCATATTCCGCTTCTCTGGAAATGTTTAACAATGAGGAATATTCAACAGCGGTTTCTTCTTTGAACAGACTCGAAAACTACATAACCATGACTCCTTTGTTTTTCCTGAAACATCAGCAGCTTTTTAAAGACACAGATGAAAGTTTCCGGCCTTTGGATTTGGCGTCTCGTACAAGACAGCAGAAAGTTACATTTAACGGAAATACTGTCTTGAATAAAGATATTGGTAAATATCTGGAAATACTCGCAGTAAACGAAGCAAGCGCCCTGGTAAAGCAGGTTGTAAATATCACCAATAATCAGAATATTGACAGATCTTCATTAGCCCGCTGGCAGGATAGAAGCATCAGTACGTCACAGGCATTAAACAGTGAACAACAAGTAAGAAATAATATAATCAGCCTGCATAATTCCATTGACGAAGTAATTATACAGGCAGATAAAATAAATACAGAAATACAGATATATCATAACGTAGTGCATTTAACAAATACGGTGAATGCTATTCAAAACCTGCGTTCTTTACTGCTTAACGAAGAAAACCTGTCAGCTCAAAGGTATTACACTATAGCTCAAAACAGTCTTCATAATAATTTATTGGAAAGAAGAGTCCAGCTGGAAAAAGGCAGAAACCTGCTGAACGGTGAAAGCAATATAGTCAATGGCGATACTGCAATAGTATACCATTATCCAACTGAAGCTTTTCAGGAATTAAGTGCATTGCTTACAGCAGTAACAGCCGATCTGCAAAGCGGAAATTCTATCTTAAACCAATACAGAAACGAACAGCCGTTAATAATAAACCATGCGGTTATATCAAATACCCGCACCAGGCATCAGACAACTGTTGACGAATTAAATCAAATCCATATTCAGGGTTTGGCTCTTGCAGAAACTGCCCGAATAAGATCATCACAAGCAGAAGCATACAGACTGGAAGGAGAACGTCTATTCAGGGAAGCGCAGGCTGCATTTCAAAGACAAGCATTCGATGCAGCGCGTGAACGTCTATACCGCGCGGATGAAAGGCTTAATGATTCTCTGGAATTACAGGACTCCCTTGTTCTGCGGCAAATGCGGGACAACCAATTGATTCCCCTTGGACAGGCAATCGACGCAGCAGAGAACGAAACAATAATCGTACAGGTACGCAATCTGTTAAACAGCGCGCGTAATTCCTATTATGCCGGTGATTTTCAGCAAGCGGAAAACAATCTTGTCTTTGCAAGAAACCGCTGGAACGTAACAAACACAGAAGAAAACGAAGAAATTGTTTATTGGCTTGGCATTGTCCGGACAGCGTTATCAGCGTCTTCGGGAAGGGTTATTCCTCCAACCGCGCCGCTTTATGCAGAAATGAGTCAGCTATTAAGTCTGGCTCAAAGAAATTATGAAGACGGCGTACGTTTTGTAAATATAAATCAACGCTCTCAGGGACTTGTAAAATTTGATGAAGCGCGGCAATTAACCAGAGAAGTCAGGCTGATGTTCCCGTTAAATCAACAAGCCGGTATTTTAGAGCTGAGGATTGAACAATTTCTGGATCCTGCGGCATTTAACGCATCGTTTGAACAGCGCCTGAGAGCTGCAATTGCCGGAACCAGAGCACGCTCTCTGGAAGCTTATGCCGACCTTCAAAACCTGGCAGAAATAAATCCAAGATACCCAAATATGAGGGCTTTATTAACACAGGCGCAATATGATATGGGATTCCTTCCGCCGCCGCCTAATCCGGCAGATGTTGCGCGTTCAAGGGAATTGACAGCTTCCGCAGGCAGAATTATGGATAATAACCAGACAACACAGTTTGATGTCGCATTAAGGCAGTTAAACGAAGCTATTAGTTTAAACCCGGAAAACACAGAAGCAACGCGCCTAAGAGACAGACTGCTTCCCAGAATGAACATTCCCAGCTCAATTGTACTTTCAAGCGAAGATGAAAACAGTTATCAAAGAGCATTACGCGAACTGGAAGCAGGCAATAACCTTACAGCCCTTGCTCTTGTGGAAAGACTCATGCAGAATCCCAGTAACCGCAATATAACAAAACTTGTGGATTTACAGCGCAGGATACGAGCATCGGTATTATGATACGATTATATAAACTATTACTGCTTGTATTGTTCGCGCTTTTTGCCGTGTCTACTCTCTGTGCATATGATCTTTTCTGGGAAGAAGCTGAACTTTTTACAACGCGCTCAGGAAGATTTCCCGTCAGCGCGCATTCAAATAATTTTTCGGTAATAATATGGCAGGAAGTTACACCTAACAGAGATTCAAGCATTACAACCAGCGGAACCATAAGTATATATCTGGCAGTAAAAGAAACAGGCAGAGACTGGGAACACAGGGGAATAGTAGCAGGTCCCTATAGTTTTCTGGGAGCGGAACCGTCAATTACAAGCCTAGTAATTGACAACCGCGGAAGAATAATAATTGCCGCAGCTGCAGGAAGCGCTCAGACAGAAATACTGGTTTCTGCAGACAGAGGCCGCAGTTTTTCCCGTCAAATGTTAAACCTGGGCGCGGATAACTCGGTTGCTCCGCGTCTCTTTGTCCGCGCCGACGGAGGATATTTTCTTTTTGTTACAAGGGGACGCGCTCAGGCATTGTCAATTTATTATTCCCGTTCCGATGATGGAATTGAATGGTCGCCTTTTGAATTTTTTACGCCGGAAAGTACACTTTCGCTTAACTTTCTTCCTACTCATGCAAGTATAGGACGCAGGGATATAGTATTTTTTCAATCCCTTATAATGGGTGCGGAATCTTTATCAACATTCCAGCTGTTTTTTAAAATAAGCGACGACGGCGGCAGAACCTGGACAGAAGCAAGACGTTTTACCAATTTTAATGATCCTGTAGTGCATACCCAGGCGCCTCCCAACAGTTTTGACAACCAGCGCCCTCATATACTAAGACACGGAAACAGTTTTTTTATAGTATGGGAACGGCGTTTTTCCAATCAGCAGCCTCAAATTTACTGTGCGGTTATTGATTCAAGCGGAAATATTACCGGACGTGTTGAACGTATTAACAATATAGAAGCCTTCTGCATTAACCCGATTGCATTTTTAAACGATGACAGAGCAGCTGTAGTCTGGACCGATAACCGCAACGGTTACAACAGAATAATTCTGGCTCAGCGCGGAGACTTAGGCTGGCAGAATCAGGTAATTTCCGGCACAGCAATGGAATCGTCTTTTGCAAGACCGGTAGTTTGCCAGGACGGAACATATATTTTCTGGCAGACAACAGTAAGAGATTCAGGGCGTATATACATACTCGCACCGGATACTTCTGTCAGCAGCCCCAGGATAACAGCGCTTAACTTTACTCCTTTAAGAGCCAGCCGTTCAGAAAGAATCCGTGTCGCATGGAATATTCCTGCTGATACATCCGGTATTTACGGATTTTCGTGGACATGGAGCCAGGATGAAAAACTGGTTCCGCCGGAACAAGTATTGTTAATAAACACCGGAAACCCGCAAAACCTGAACTTGGAACTTAATGCAACCGAAGAAGGCGCATGGTATTTTAGTGTTCGCGCGCGGGATAACGCAGGAAACTGGTCAGAGCCCGCTCAGGTTATGTATAACAAAAAAAGCATGCCGCCGCCGGCATTAACAATAATTGAACCAGATCTGGACGAAAGAGGTTTCCTGCTTTCCAATACTTTTAACATGCTTTGGGAACCGTCATCTGATCCATATGTAACAGGTTATACCTGGAATCTGCAATTTTTAGGCTTGGCTCCGAATTATAACCTGGAAAACATTAGCGCGCATATAAACATAAACGCTCCTCCGTCAAATATTTTAGGAACAAGAACTTCTGTTAATTATATTAATCAGGATAACGGTCTCTGGGCATTTACAGTTGCAGCCATTGATCAGGCAGGCAATATAGGACAGCCGTCCAATATAATTTTTAGAACAAATAAATTTATTCCATACACAAATGTAAGTTATATTGACGCTCAGCAGGATGAACAGGGAATTCTGACAATCCGGTTAACAGGACGCGGTTTTTCTACAAACGGACAGATAACATCGATTGTTTTGGAGCAGGAAGGCCAGCAAGATCAGATAACGGACAGTTTTAATATATTATCGGACAGGGAAATAAGCGGAATAATATTCGATAACATAACAGAAGGCCGGTATCGGTTAAGGCTTAACCACTCTGCAAGGGGATGGTATACAGCCAATACATTTATTCCGGTCAGAAGAACCGGAACAGTCAAGTTCGGCGATTATTCAAATCAATGGAAACCTTCGTGGTCAATTCAGGATCACGGATGGCTGTCAATTAACCCTGCCGCAGCGCTTGCCGTATTATTAATTATTTTCTGCGCACTCGGAGCAATCGCTTTAATCCGGGGAATAGGCGGAGTTATTGCAGAAGGCGCGGCTGTCAAACAGGAAGCGCAGGCGATTATTACAGGAGATTTTATGCCAAAAGAAAAGAAACAAAAAATTGTGCAAATACAAAGAAGGGGAAGCGGATTACGCCGTAAGCTTGCGTCATTCACTATCGGACTGATTCTCCTGGTAATAATAATGATCTCTACGCCAATGTATTTAAGAATGACAGACATGCAGCAAAAAACCCTGCTGGAAAGTTTAAAGAAACGTTCAGAGGTTCTTCTTGAAGGACTTGCTTCCAGCGCCAGAACACACATGCCCGAAGGCAATGTATTGGGATTAATGAATCTTCCTGCCCAGTCATCTGCCATTCAGGAAGCTAATTATGTTACTATCACCGGATACGGAACCGGATCAATACACACAAACCATATATGGGCATCCAATGATCCTGATATTCATTCAAAGATCGATACAACAGAACTGCAATACGGCATATCGCGGTTTAATGATGAACTCAGTTCCATCTATAACGAAATAAGCGCTGAGTATAACAGACGCGCACAGGAAGCTGCAGGAGATATTTCCAGAAGCATAAGAGATTTATACGACGAAAGTAACGCACTTATTCTGGATACTACATTAGAAGGCGAAAGACGGCGCGATGACATACAGGTAACGATCCGTTCCCAGGAAGTAAAATTAACGGAAATTCTTACAAGCGTTGCAGAAGGAATAGGTTCATATCCGGAATTTTCAACTGAACGCATTTCAAGCGACGGGAACAGGACATATATATTTTATAAACCAATAATGTACCGCCAGAGAGCAGATGATAATTTCTACCGCGGACTTGTACGAATGGAAGTATCTCTGGATTCGATAATTTATGAAATTAATAATGAAAGAATAAACATCTTGCGTACTATTGCGCTTGTAGCGTTAATAGTAATGATAATCGGAGTTATCGGCGCTTTTATTTTTTCTGCTGTAATCATCCTTCCTGTCAGAAGACTGGTAAAACATATAGAAAGAATCCGCGATACAGAAGACAAAACAAAATTGGCCGGCGTGGATATTCAAATAAAATCCAAAGATGAAATAGCAATCCTCGGCAAAACAATTAATGACATGACACACGGCCTTGTAAAAGCGGCGCTTGCAGCATCAGATTTAAGCATCGGTAAAGAGATACAAAAGAAATTTATTCCGCTGGAAGTAGACAGTCAGGGGAATAAACAAAGCAGCGGTTTTAAGAAAACGCAAGCTCTCGATTTTTTCGGTTATTACGAAGGCGCCAAGGGTGTATCCGGAGACTATTTTGATTTTAAGGATCTGGACGGCCGTTATTATGCGATTATTAAATGCGACGTAGCCGGCAAGGGAATTCCGGCGGCGCTCATCATGATTCAGGTAGCGACAATGTTCCTTGGTCACTTCAGACGCTGGAAACCGACCACGGCTGGTTTTCAAATAGAAAATCTTGTGTATCAGATAAATGATTTTATTGAAGCGCTTGGTTTTAAGGGACGTTTTGCAGCATTTACGCTTTGTCTCTTTGATTCGCAAACCGGAATAGTCCGCTTCTGTAATGCCGGTGATAATATTGTCCATCTTTACAGCGCATCAGAAGGTAAGAAAAAAATGATATCTCTTCCGCAGACTCCGGCGACAGGCGTACTCCCCAATTTTATGATAGAATCCACAGGCGGCTACAAAGTACAAACCGTAACTATAGAAAAGGGTGACATTTTATTGCTTTACACTGACGGTATTGAAGAAGCAAAAAGAAGATTCCGCGACCGTAACTTTAAAGAGATTCTCTGCACACACGGCCCTGTTGATACGCCTCATGAAAATCATTTATCCGGACAAGCCGATGAAGAAATGACACCTGAACGTGTCGATGAGATTATTAATGCGGTAATGGCCCGTGAAGTATATACTCTGCACAAGTATCACAATCCGGAAGAGGGACCAAACGGCACCGGCGATTTACAGTTCGATTTTACATCCTGCGAAGGCAATGTAGAGGAAGTAATTATGGCAATGGTATCTGTAGAAAAAATGTTCCGCTGTTATAAACCTGATAATGCCGGAGAAGATTCCCGCGTTTTGGTAGACAAAAAGGTAGACGAATTCCTGAAAAACCATTTCCTTCAATATAGACATTATTGTTCACACACAAGAGAATTCCCTGAAAATCCCGCCTACATGTATTATACTCATGTAAGTGAAGACGAGCAGTACGATGACCTGACCATTCTGGGCATTAAGCGGAAGTAACAATACGATAAATTTTACCGCTTTCGCGGTATACATTGAGGTTAGAATGACATTTGGCGAACAGTTAAAAATCAAACTGGAACAGGGCTGGGCTGCATCAAAGGATTTCTGCATAAAAGCGGGCGCCAAAGCGCAGGATCTGGGTGAGAGGGGTTTATTAATGTGGGACATCAAACAACTGGAAAACAAAGCTCAAAAACTGACACTCCGCCTTGGTAATGAAGCCTACATTGCATTCACAGACCGCGATCAGGCAGAAATAACCCGTGAATCTGAAGAGTTCAAAACCATATTGGATGAAATTCTGGACATTAAGGAACAGATAGAAAAAAAGGAAACCGAGCTAAAAAACCGCAGAAACAGCGAAAAGTGACCTATGAAGAAAAACCTGTAAATCCTCTTGATTATTTCTTATATTATTTATAAAGTATAAAAAGCTTTTCAAGCTTGGGCCGCTAGCTCAGTCGGTAGAGCATCGCCCTTTTAAGGCGGTGGTCGGTGGTTCGAATCCAGCGCGGCTCAATCGTAATTCCTTATG
>Ga0123356_10004784_pt1 | contig 13935 bp, 9 predicted proteins | sample TergutEmb28metaG_2_FD_92546 | JGI IMG/M metagenome (GOLD analysis project Ga0123356, IMG submission 92546) | Embiratermes neotenicus P3 segment gut microbial communities from Petit-Saut dam, French Guiana - Emb289 P3 | ecosystem: Host-associated > Arthropoda: Insects > Digestive system > Gut ...
ATAATGACGAAGAAAGCCCCCAAGGAAATCTTCCCAAGGACTTCTCTCACCAAATATCCGCAAATGCCACAAGCTATGATTCCACGGCAGATAAAGAGAAAATAGCCATGCTTAACGGTGTTTACGATAGGCGCAAGATAAATAGCGACAATCCGCTTGTTAAGGCTTTAATGGAATCCGAAACATTTAAGGAAGGCTTGTTCCTTGAAGGCATGGACGATGAAGAAATCCTTCAAGAAATCATTAAATTCCTAACCGAATCGGGGCATGGAAATAACTATCTGTTAATGGCAAACCTTAGATCTAACGGGCAATCTTATATGTCCTCTTCCTCATTCACGCTGGACGCGGAAAGTTTTTATGAAATTACGATTTGGGCAAAGATTTTGCTTCCCGCAGGGCAGTTCGCAGAATTTAGGTTTGAATACGGCACAGAAACCATGGAAACTTTGGTTATAAGGGTGATTTCAGACGGTTCTATGGAATTAAAGCCGTACACCTTCTATATCTATAATGAAAAGAGTTCAAGCGTTTCAAATAACAGGCTTTCCTTCCACCTTGGCACGAACACGAACACAACTTCAGGTTCAACCCCCACAGGATTTGTGAAAGGCATGATGCTTATTGATTCCGTTTCTTACACCAAACTTTCAAGGGAAAAATCAAGTGAGGGCGGTTGGACGAATGAGGCTTACGAATCCGCAAAAGAGGCTTACGAAGCGTTAACTGATACCGAAAAGCGCGATGCCTCAGTAAAAACTCACTTCTTTGAGGCGGAAGAAATTGACGACAGCCACGGACACGGTAATGACGATCACGGCGGTGGCAGAACCCCTTTAAGCCCCGATATGTGGCTAATGATATCCTCCATAATTATAGGCGCAATGATTCTTGCTGTGCTTATCGCGGTGGGGGTTAAGAATATCAGAAAGCGCATTGGAAAATCACCTGTTAAGGTTCTTTCAAATGTTCCTGTAAACCAAATCAACCCCGATGAAAAGAAAACGGTTGAAAGAGGCAAGGACGATATTGATGACGAAACTTTTGACGATTAAAAGGGGAATCACTGAATAAATACCTTCGCTTTGCGACTGCCCGACACTTATGGTATCTTTTGGAACAAATCCGTCAATTTCCGCCCCTTAAGCGTAGCCCAACTACGCCCTTGGGGCAGAAGTTGCCAAATTTGTTTATCCAAAATCTGTCCATAATCGTTCGCGCTATTTATTCATTGCTTCCCTAGTTCAATATAACAATCGCGTAGTTTAACACAAACAAAAAAGAATACCAAGAGAGCATAGGAATCATTGCAAGCCAAAGCTCCTTGGTATTTTTTATGTAATAACCTGTTAAAAACAGCAGGGCAACCGCCTGCGTGAATATAATGCTAAGCCCAAGAAGGGGTAAAAACCAAACGAAGAAAACCGCGCACCAAAGGGCGTTTAGCACCAAAACCACACACAACACAGGAAGAACCTTTCTTAAATTTTTGCGGATTAGCGTTATAGTAAGCGTAAGCGCGAAGAAAGCGTAAATCACAATCCAACCGATTTCAAACACAAAAGATTTTGGCATAAAAGAAGGCTTGTTAAGCCCCTGCCACCACCCCTCAGGGGTTATAAGTAAACTGCACGCATAACCTGCCACAAACACCACCGCAAGCGCGGTAGCAAACGAAACAAATGCCTTAAAGGGTTTCATGTAAAAATTGTATGTTTAAAATTCAATTAAAATTCATATTAGCGTGATATAATAAGGTTTAATTAAGAATTCAGAATTCAGAATGCAGAATTATGGATTAGTTAATAATGAGATTTAGAATCCACCCCTGCAACCTGCAACCTGCAACCTGCAACCTAAAACCAAAAATGAAAAAACCCCTCATTATCTTAATAGCCATATTGCTTTTGTGCGTGCTTTTTGCGTGCAATAAAGCCGTGCTTGGTTATGAGGAATACTTTGTGAATTATGCCTCTCAAAAGCCTTACACTGAGGCGGTTGAGGTGTTTAATGTGAGTAAAGACGAAAAGGCATTGGCGCACCCTCTTTTTAATGCGGAAAATGTGTATATAAACCGTGTTCTTTCTTCTTCGGGAATGTATGTTATTAAAGATAGCAAAACGGGGCTTGAGGGGCTTTGTTCTGAATCGGAATTTTTCTTAGCACCCATTTACACACGCATTATTGAAATAAGGGGTGATTATGCCATTGCCGTGCGCCCCATTGCGTTTGAGGGCTTTACAAAGCTATATAACTGCGTGGGTGTGGTTAAATTCCGCGGTGCGAATTCGCCCAAGGAATTTGGATTCAGGCATGAATATTTTGCAGGAATAGAACAGTACAAATTTATAAGCGACAACCTGCTTATGGTTAAGGGCGCGCTTGGCAATTCGTATCTTGGGCAAAGCACGCGCTATGACTTTGCAAAGATTTATGATTTCGTTTCGGGTGGCGGTGTGCAAATGCTTGAAGTGGGCGAAATCAGGATTAGCGCGTTTCTTAATATGAACCTTTCAAGCGTAAGCCTTTACGATAATATTATCACCGTGGTTAATTCAGACGAAAATAAGGCTACATTTTTAAGCCTGAATAAAATAGATAAGCAGGGCAGATTTGAAATTTTGCTGGAACAAAACGGGCTTATTGATACGAATAAACACACCGTGGACGATAGACGGCATATTGAACTTGAGATTTATTATGTGGGGAATGATTGGTTCATTTTAAGATCAATTTATGTGTCTACCGTGTTTTTTGACGATTATGATTTAACGCGTGAGGATTCAAAAGGCACCACGCGCTATCTTTTGATACGAAGCGCAAGGCTTAATGTTAAAAGCAATTTGTTGCAAAGTTTTGCGCACACGGGCGTGGACAAAATGCTTCTTGTGGTAAACAAATATAACTATAACCAAATGCGCGAACTTGCCGATGCTTATAATGACGAAGAACACAGCAAGGAATATAACGGCGAAACATTTGGGCTTTACTATCCGCCCGTTGTACCGCCTTCCGCGCTTATTAAGGACGGCTTCACAATTTTATATTACGCTTCACCCACTTGGCCCCAAGGCTTTCTAACCTATGTGGACACATTTTGCATAATGGATTCGCGCGCGAATATTATAAGGCTTAATGAACTTTGGATGCCTTTGATTCTTGTGGACGGAATAGGGGTGCTTACCGCTGATATAAATTTTGGTATGCCACCTAATGACGCAGAGTTTTTTCACATAGATAAAAAGCGGATAGTGGCGGATAAAATAATTGATAGCAGGATTTTTTATAACACAGTTGCCACGCACGCAGGCATTACGCTTGTGAACCGTGTGAATTTGGACGATCCCACGATTTACGGTTCTCTAATGGGCGCGTACAATACAAAAGGGGTGCTTGCCGTGCCGTATGAATATGAGGAATTATCCTTATTCTTCGGCGAATACGCGCTTGGTTCAATCCTAAGCCCAGCTTCGGGAAATAATGTGGCAAAGAAGTATTACAGGGTTTCAAGGACGGGCGGAAGAACTGAATTAAGCGATGTGTACACAATTAAAAACGGCGTGTACATTACGCGTGAGGGTAAGAAATACGGCTTAAAAGCCAATGACGGCACACTGCTGATTCCCAACCGTGCGGAAAGCATTTCCGTTATTGATTCGTACTTGGTGGGCGGTGTGTTCGTTAAAACCGCCGTGGTAACGGTTGAGGACGGCGAAGCAAAAATTTATAGGCTAAAATAATTATGAACGGCATTAAAACGGCAATCGGCACAAAGGAAGATATAAGCACGGCAGTAGCTATAATTAAGGGTGGCGGTGTTGTTGCTTTCCCCACGGAAACGGTTTATGGGCTTGGCGCAAACGCGTTTTCAGAAGAGGCGGTTAAAGAGATTTTTAAGGCAAAGGGAAGACCTTCGGATAACCCTTTAATCGTGCATATCCCCTCAGTTAATTGGCTTAATCTTGTGGCAAAAAATGTGCCTGATATTGCCCTTAAACTCTTTAAAAAGTTTTCCCCCGGCGCGCTTGCGCTTGTGCTTGAAAAGTCAGACAATATTCCCGAAATAGTTACCGCAGGGTTACCCACAGTGGCAGTAAGGATACCCAAACATGATATTGCGTTAAAGTTAATTGAGGAATGCGGTGTGCCGATTTCTGCGCCAAGTGCTAACATTAGCGGGCTTGTTAGCCCCACAAAAGCAAGCCATGTTTTTGCTGATTTTAACGGCAAAATTCCCTTGATTCTTGACGGCGGTGACTCAGAAGTGGGCATAGAAAGCACCGTGCTTGATTTAACAAAAAATCCCCCGATAATTTTGAGGCCGGGGGCAATTACGGCGGATATGCTTTTAAAAGTTTTGCCAAAAGTTCTCACGCACAAGGGCGAAGTGCTAATCGCACAGTCCCCCGGAATGAAGTATAAACACTATTCCCCAAAGTGCGAAGCCGTGAGTGCAACTCTATTTTCAGTCGCACTCAACGAATACAAAAAAGCACTTAATAACGGCAAATCCCCCGTAATCATTTGGTGCAATCCGCAAGGTGCGGAAGGTGCGGAAGTTATTAACCTTGGGGGGAACGCGGGGGAATGTATGCACAATTTGTTTGCGGTTTTAAGAGAAGCAGAAGTTAAATATAACTATATTATTTTGCAATACTTTGAAGAAAGCGAACGCGAGTTTACTGCGTTAAACAACCGCATAATTAAGGCGGTTAATGGGGTTGTTTTGAGGGCATAGGGCATAGGGCGTAGGGCATAGTGTTGGATTCTAAATCTCATTAGTTAATCAATCCATAATTCTGAATTCTGAATTCTTAATTAAACCATTTTTATATTTCTTCTCAATAGTGTATAATTAACCCATGGATAAAATTATCGCGCTTGGCGCAGATCACGGTGGCTATGAATTAAAGGAAAGCATTAAAGAAATGCTTAGCGCGTTGCAGGGCTTTAAGGTTCTTGATTTGGGAACATTTGGCACGGAATCGGTGGATTACCCTGAGTACGCTTTTAAAACTGCGGACGCGGTTCTATCGGGCAAAGCGTTTCTTGGCATTTTGTTTTGCGGTACGGGTGTGGGAATATCAATTACGGCAAATAAGGTTAGGGGAATCCGTTGTGCTAAGGTTAACACAGTGTTTGAAGCGCAAATGGCAAAGGAACATAACAACGCAAATATTATCGCGCTTGGTGGCAGGGTAACGCCTAAAGAACTTGCAAAAGAGATTGTGCTTGCGTTTTTAAATGCTGAGTTTGCAGGTGGCAGGCACGCAAAGAGGCTTAGCCTTATTGAGGGATAGAAGTATGGGAAATGTTAAAAAATTAACGCCCGAAACGGTTAATTTTATTTGGGGCGAAACGCGTGATTTTTATGTTCCGCCACTCTTAATTAAACTTGTGGAAGCAAAAGACGATCTTTCTATTCAAGTTCACCCCGATACCGATTATGCAAAGAAAGTTGAGGGCAAACCTAACGGCAAAAATGAATTTTGGTACATAACGGGCGCGGAAGAAAATGCAACTATTTATTACGGATTTAACAAGGATTTAACCAAAGAAAATATCAAAAGTTGCCTTGAGGACGGTAGCATTTGCAATCACCTTAACTTAGTAAAGGTAAACGAAGGGGACGGCTTTTATGTGAAAGCAGGCACGGTTCATGCTATTAGGGGCGGTGTAAAAATACTTGAAATTCAAGAAATTAGTGATTTAACTTACCGCTTTTACGATTATAACAGGCTTCAAAACGGCAAACCCCGCGAACTGCATATTGAAAAATCTCTTGATGTCGTAACGGTTGATAAGACTGAAATTCCAAAGCAATGTAAGGATTTAACTTATAAAGACGGCTATAAATTTAGAGAAATTGCAAGCGAATTTTTCTTTACCGCAAGCGAAATTTTGGTGGAAAAATCCTTTGAAATCGCGGGCAAAACGCTTGTGTACGCGGTGGACGGCGGGGGTGAATTTAGTGGCGGTGAACGCATAAATAAAGGTGATTTATTCCTATGTGAAGGCGCAAACGAACTGATTTCCAATAGCCTGAAAATAGTGGAAATAAAGGCAAAATAGCACCAAAAATTTACTAAAAAAGCTACTGAAATTTACCGAAAAAGGCACTGAAAATTACCCAAAAATCCGCTAAAAATAGCCAAAATATCAACCAAAATTTACTAAATATTAACCTAAAATTTACTAAATATTTACCAATTTTTTACATTCAAATGCTTTAACAATTGAGAGTTTTTTGTGTTGCAACATTAGTACGCGTGTGTTATAATATATTAATTATATTAAGCGGGCGCGCCTTAGGCGCAAAATAACGCCCGCACAGGGGGTAAATATGTGGCAAGACGCTTTTTCAATAGGGGTTGAACACATTGACAATCAGCACAAAGAGTTGTTTGCTAAAACAGGCGAACTGCTTGACGAGTTGCGTGCTAACGGCATGAACAATAAGGACAGGTGTATAACCACAATCCTGTTTTTAAAGGACTATGCGATTCAGCACTTTGCAGACGAAGAGGCTTACCAAATTTCCATAAACTATTCAGGCTTTGCCGAACACAAAAAACTTCACACGCAGTTTCTTCAAGATGTGCTTGCGTTTGAACAAAAAATGATAGATAGCGACTTTGCCGAAACCGTGGTTAAAAAATTTGCAGATTGGCTTGTGGCTTGGCTTTTGTACCATGTGGTGGACGCGGATAAAAGGATAAAATAGGGCATAGGGCATAGGTTATAGGGCACAGGGACGGAAGTGAAATATAAAATATGAAATATAAGAACCTGCCTCTGGCAGAACCTTGGTGTCGCCTTACAGGCTTCGCTAAAAATATAAATTGCGGTTTTAAATTTCATTATCAATCAATCCGCAATTCTGAATTCTGAATTCTGAATTCTTAATTAAACAAAAAAATGACAGAAATTAAACAACGCGACAATTTAATTCAAGCCGTTAACAAGGCCGCCGCACTTCTTCTTGCTACGAATGAAAGCGGTGGCATTGAGCGATTTATCGTGAAAGGTATGGGGCTTATCGGCGAATCTTTGGGCGCGGACCGTATACATATTTGGCGGGGCAGGGAAGAAGACGGATATCCGCAATACTCACGGGAATATAGCTGGTTCAGCGAGGATTCACGCGCACAAAAACCGTTCCCGAAAATTATCACAAGCATGGGAAGAACCGATTGGGTTGAGAGGCTTTTATGCGGAAAGTGCATAATCGGTTCTGTTTCCGAAATGCCGATAAACGAACAGCAATTTTTGGGCGAACTGGGAATAAAATCAATCTTAATCTTCCCTATATTTTTAAACGGAAGATTATCGGGGCTTTTAAGCATAGACACCTGCACCAAGGAAAGAGGTTTTAACGAAGAAGAGATTGCAATCCTGCGTTCCGTAAGCCTAATGATGGCAAGCGCGATAAGCAAGAATGTGCTTTTGTCAAAACTTCGTGAGGCAAATGAAAGGGCTTCCTTAATGCTTGACGCCTCACCCCTTTGCACCCAAATAATTAACCGAAGTTTTGAAATTATTGACTGCAACGAAGTGGCTGTGCGCCTTTACGGATTTAAGGATAAAAAGGAATATATTGAAAAGTTCTTTGGGATTTGCACCCCCGAATTTCAGCCAGACGGCACAAAATCTTCTGTAAAATCCAAAGCCATGTTCGCAAAAGCGTTTGAAACTGGCTATTGCGTGTTTGAGTGGATGCACAAACTTCCCAACCAAAACGATGCACCGCTTCCCACCGAAATCACCCTTGTTAGGGCAAATTATAATAACATTGATGTGATTATTGTGTACTCGCGCGACTTGCGTGAGAGAAAGCGCGCAATCCAAAAGGCAGAATCCGCACAAACCACAATGTCTGCCATGTTTGAGGCGAACCCCAACCCTAACATTTTGTTCGGCACTGATTTTAATGTTATTGACTGCAACCGCGCCGCGCTTGACTTCTTGGGATTTAAAGATAAAGCGGAAATGCAAAAGGATTTTGCAACCACTATCACCAAGGCTTTGCCCGCGCTTCAGCCAGACGGACGCCCGTCTGTGCCTATTTCCGAAAGGATTAAAGAGGCTTTAAGGCTTGATTTTTGCAAATTCCAAACCGCCATGAACATAGGCGGAAAGCTAAGATACTTGGATGTTGAGTTCAAAAAGATTCCTTATGACGGCAATATCGCAGTTGTGCTTTATGTGTACGACATGACTGAGATTCACGAAAAAGAACTTGAACTCGCACGCATTAACGATGTGAACAAACTTCAGCTTTTATCGCTTTCGCTTGTGGTTAAGGCAACGAAGATTGCTTTGTGGGACTTAGAAGTGGTGGCGGAAGATTCCGTGAACCCAAGAAACAAAGCTATCTGGACAGATGAATTCAGGCAACTGATAGGGTATTCAAACGAAACGGATTTTCCTAACGAACTAAGTAGCTGGATCAATAGATTGCACCCAGAAGATAAGCAAAGGACGCTAAATGCTTTTGAAAACCACATGACGGACAGAACCGGCAAAACCCCCTTTGATGTGGAATATAGGTTACTCAAGAAAAATAATGAATATTCCTATTACCGCGCCACAGGCGAAACAATGCGTGACGAAAACGGCAAGGCAATAAGGGTGGCGGGCGCGCTTATGGATATAACACAAGCTAAAAACGCGCTTATTGAAATGAACAAGGCAAGAGATGCCGCGGAAGTTGCAAGCAGAACTAAAAGCGCGTTCCTTGCAAATATGAGCCATGAAATAAGAACGCCCATGAACAGCATAATAAACTTTGCCGAACTTGCAAGATATGGGGACATTCCCAAGAAAACAAGGGAATATTTGGGGCGGATAGACGATAGCGCAAAGTGGCTTTTAAATATCATTAACGATATTTTGGATATATCCAAGATAGAATCGGGCAAAGTGGTTCTTGAAAGCGTGCCGTTTGATTTGCCCGATGTTTTCTCATATTGCCGTTCCCTTGTAGCCCAAAAAGCCACGGAAAAGGGAATATCGTTGTACTGCTACGCTGAACCGCTTGCAGGCAAGAAAATGCTTGGCGATCCTGTTAAATTAAAGCAGATATTTGCAAACCTTTTATCTAACGCGGTTAAGTTCACAAGCGCAGGCACGGTTAAAATGCTGGCTTCGGTGCAAGATGTTAAAGATAATATTGCCACAATCCGCTTTGAAGTTAAAGATACAGGGATAGGCATGACAAGCGAACAGATTGCAAAAGTTTGCGAACCGTTTGTGCAGGCGGACAGCAGTATCACAAGGAAATTCGGCGGTACGGGCTTGGGGCTTTCAATCACCAAAAGCGTGATTGAAATCATGGGCGGAAACCTTGAAATTTCAAGTTCTCTTGGTGTGGGAAGCACATTTAGCTTTGAAGTTAAATTTGATTTAATTGATACCGCAAACACGGCGGATAAAGCGCAGGCGGAAGAAGTTAAAATTCCTTACTTTAACGGCGAAGTGCTTGTGTGTGAGGATAATAGCTTAAATAGGCAGGTTGTGCGCGAATACCTTTCAAAAGCAGGCGTTAAATGCGTTATGGCGCATAACGGAAAAGAGGGGGTTGATGTTATAAGCAAAAGGCTTAGAAACGCCGAAAAACCCTTTGATTTAATTTTAATGGACATACATATGCCTGTTATGGACGGTTTAGACGCTTCCTCAAAAATAGTTAGCTTCGGCGTAAAAACCCCGATTGTTGCCCTAACTGCAAACATAATGCCAGACGACTTAGAGATTTGCAGAGATCACGGAATGATTGATTACCTCGGCAAGCCTTACACTTCAAGGGAACTTTGGAATTGCTTATCAAAATACCTTTCCGCTTCGGATACGCAAGGTATAAGCAAAGAAGTTCAGGCAGTTAGAGATGACGAACTTAAAAAACGGCTGATTATAAACTTTGCAAAAAGCAATGATTGCACTTTCGCAGAAATTATGAGAAGCATAAGTTGCGGTGATTTAAAATCCGCCCACAGAATAGCGCACACGCTTAAAAGCAACTCAGCAACAATAGGCGAACTTAAGCTGAAAGAAATTGCTTCCGAAGTGGAATCCGCGCTTGAAAAAGGCACAAATACGCTTACTAAAAAGCAAACAGACGCATTAGAAGCAGAATTAAACGCCGTTCTTAAAAAGCTAAAACCAATTCTTCAAGAATACGATGCCTCACTGCACGGCAAAACCGCCACAAAAACAATCAGCGGAAAGCCCGCCATTGCCATTCTTGAAAAAATTGAACCGCTTATCGCAGGGAACAATGTGGAATGCTTGAACTTCGTGGCAGAAGTGAAAACAATTTCAGGCGCGGAAGAAATCGCCCACCACATGGAAGAATACGATTTTGCGCTTGCGCTGAAAGAATTAAGGGAACTAAAGAAAAATCTGAATTCATAATTCTGAATTCTTAATTAAAAAAAATGAACAAGAAAAAAAAGCACAGCATTTTAATCATTGATGACGAGAAGTCCGATTTCATAACGCTATCGGGCATTCTTGGCAATGAATATAAAATATTTGCGGTAAGGGATAGCCGTACCGCCGTGCAGGTTGCGGAAAAGGAAAAACCCGATATAATCCTTCTTGATATTATCATGCCCGAAGTAGACGGTTATGAGGTTATAGCTTCCCTAAAGGATTCAGATAAAACGAGGGATATCCCAGTTATCTTCATATCGGGGCTTGATAACACAAGCGCGGAAGAAAAGGGCCTCGGGCTTGGCGCGGCGGATTTTCTACATAAACCGTTTATATCCTCTATCGTAAAAGTGAGGATTAAAAACCAAATTAAGCTGATTAACCAAGTTAAACAGCAGGCACTTGTGGCAAGGATTTCAAGCAGTTTCCTTTCGGTTAATTACCTTGAACCCCTGTTTCAAGACACACTTCGCACAGTGGGCGAATTTATGGGCATTGCAAGGCTTTCGCTTTATAAGTTTGAAAATAAGGGTGGCGGTGATCTTATTTGCTTAAGCGAATGGGCGGAAGCCGAACACTCTTTAGAGGCACGCAAAGGCACAAAATTCCTGCTTAATGCCACTATGCTTTCAATTATCAAAAATCTGCTTTCGGTTAACAAAGGGGATTTATACATAAGTTCAAACAATCCGTTCTTTAAAGAAGAAATGAGGCAACTTAGGGAAAACTTGCGCAATTTTATTATCGTGCCTGTGTATATAAAGGGCAAATTGGCAGGGGTTCTTGATTTTTCAAGAGAAGATGACGGGCATGAATGGACTCAAAGCGAATTAAGCCTTGCCCTTCTCGTATCAGGTGTGTTTTCGGCGGCTTTGGAACGCGATGTGGCAGAAAAGCAATTTTCTATTGTGGAAAAAGCACCTGTAAGCGTGTTCTCAATCACTGCGGACGCCGTGGTGCAATATGCTAATTCGGCTGTGCTTACCGCCACAGGTTTCACGCCAGACGAAGTTTTGGTTGGGGGCTTGAAACTTGTGTTCGGAACTGCCACTTCCTTAAAAATAAAGGAAAAATATATCCCCTTGGCAATGCGTGGCGAAACGGCGGAATTTGAAACGGAATCTGAGAGGAAGGACGGTAAGAAAGCCATATTCGCAAATTCAGTGTTTAACACAGGCAAGAACACACTCGGAATTATCTCTCGCGATTTAACCGAAATAAGGCAACTTGAAACGGAAAACCAAAAGGTTTACTATGACGGGCTAACAAATATGTACAACCGCAGGTATTTTGACGAAACCGCCGAAGAAATGCTTAAATCCCTATCCGCCAACCGCGGTACGCTTGCCATGATTATGGTGGATATTGATTTCTTTAAAAACTATAACGATATGTACGGACATAGCGCAGGGGACGATTGCTTGCGTGCAGTGGCGGATATTCTTAAAAAAACTGTGGCAAGAGAGGGGGATTTTGTGGCGCGTTACGGCGGTGAAGAATTTGTGATTGTGCTACCGAGTACAGACGAGGCAGGCGTTAGAACCGTGGCGCAAAAACTTCTCACAAACATTCGCGAATGCAAAATTCCGCACAAAAAAAGCTATGCGTCAAGTTTCGTAACAGTGTCCGCAGGGGCAACCGTGGGCAAGGTTAAGCCCACCCACACGGTAGTGGATTTTGTGAAACTTGCAGACGAAATGCTATATAGATCAAAGCAAACAGGAAGAAATAAATATGAGTTCGGGGGGATTGATTAAAAGTTATGGAAAACAAAAAAAACAGTATCTTAATAATTGATGACGAAAAATCTGATTTTATTGCGCTTTCGGAAATTTTAAGCGATGAGTTCAGCGTTTACGCAGTAAAGGACAGCCGTACCGCACTTGCCACCGCGGAAAGAGATTTACCCGATGTGATTCTTTTGGATATTATCATGCCCGAAATGGACGGCTACGATGTTATCGCACAGCTTAAAGATTCCGCTATCACAAGGGATATCCCTGTGGTGTTTATCACAGGGCTTGACAATAAGGTGGCAGAAGAAAAGGCATTGGCACTCGGCGGTGCGGATTACATAACAAAACCGTTTTCAAGTTCGGTGGTTAAACTTAGGGTAAGAAATCAAATTAAACTTGTGAACCGTGCAAGAATGTTTGAACAAAGGACTGATAAACTTTTGCGCCTGCAAAACAGCATGACTTCTATACTTGTTCACATGGTGGAAAGCCATGACAGGCTTACTGGTAAGCACCTTGTGCGCACGGCGGAATATCTTAAAATTTTGGTTCATTCAATGCTTAAAAAGGGCATTTACTTAAATGAACTTAAGGAATGGGATTTAGATATTGCGGTTTCTTCCTCACGCCTGCACGATATCGGCAAATTAACAATAAGCGAAGCAATCCTCAATAAAACCCAACAATTAACCAAAGGGGATTACGAAGCCATTAAATTGCACACCTCTTCGGGCGAAAAAATTATTAACAGCATTATAGCCGAAACGGGCGAAGAGGATTTTTTGCGCCACGCAAAGCTGTTTGCAGGCTACCACCATGAACGGTGGGACGGAAACGGATACCCAAGGAACTTATCGGGTGAACAAATTCCGCTTCACGGCAGAATCCTTGCCGTGGCAGATGTGTATGACGCTTTAATTTCCGAACGCCCCTATAAGCCCGCTTATTCACACAGGCAGGCAATGAAAATAATCAAAGATGACAGCGGTAGCAAATTTGATCCTCAAATCGTGGAAGTATTTGCCGAAGTGAGTGATTTATTTGCTTGCGTACCCTAAGAAACACCACAATTTGGCAATAGCAATATGCCAAAATTCAGATAAAAAACATAAACACATGATACTATTGGAGAACAGATATGAGATTAACAAGACTTAGAATTAAAGACTTCCGCGCGGTTAAAGATTCAGGCTGGATTGATTGCCAAAAAATTACAGCGTTCGTGGGTGAAAACGAAGCGGGAAAAACCACAGTGCTTATGGCACTGCTTAAACTTGCTTACAGCCCTAAAAGATTAGAGGGTTCAGATGTTTATAAAAAGAACGAAGTAAGCATGGCTTCAATTAACTTTGCCAAAGATGTTCCGCTTGATCAGCAAGGCACGGTGGAAAGGGCAACAATTCTAAACACCACATTCATTTATGCGGAATTCTTGCTAACCGAAGAAATGAGGTATAACCTCTCAAAAATGCTTCCGGGGCTTGAAGATCACAGCTTTGTTACCATATCACGGAAATTTAACGGTGAATACAACATAGATATTCTGCAAAGGTATATCGGCGAAGTTCATGAAAACGCAAAGGAATATATTTTGGGAAATATCCCCAAATTTATGTACTTCCAAGAAGTTTTTGAAATCGGCAGTAAGATAGACATGATTTCGCTTGCGCTTAAACTTAACCAATCAATTAAAAACCGCAATCTAACGGCAAGGGAAACAATGGTTTCTAACCTTTTGGACGCGCTTGATATTTGGGAAAGCAAC
>Ga0123356_10004785_pt1 | contig 13932 bp, 11 predicted proteins | sample TergutEmb28metaG_2_FD_92546 | JGI IMG/M metagenome (GOLD analysis project Ga0123356, IMG submission 92546) | Embiratermes neotenicus P3 segment gut microbial communities from Petit-Saut dam, French Guiana - Emb289 P3 | ecosystem: Host-associated > Arthropoda: Insects > Digestive system > Gut ...
AAAAACTCGGACAACTATGCGATATATTCTCCCCTGAAGAATGCAAAAACTATTTCAAAAACGCAGGATACTACAGAAATACAAAACTCCAGACCAACGACTAATACGATCTAGTTTCACATTTCGGGCTTTTTGCTATCGTTTTTGGGCTTTGTTGTGAAACTTGTTAGCGGTGTCGTTCCCTGCAACAGTTTTGCCCCATACTTGTTTTGTGCAGCCAAATATGTTACGATGGTCAGGCTCCCGTCTGGGAGAATGTTGTGCCGTAAGGAGTTTAGAGTGCATTTTAGAGACAACACGTCACAGTACAATGTTCTCATCGTTGATGACGATCCGGTAATCCTTAACCTGCTGACCCACCTCTTGGAAATGGGGCACTATCGGGTGCGGTCAGCGTCCGACGGCAATCAGGCACTCCAAATGGTACTACAAGATTGTCCTGATATTCTCATTGCCGACTGGTTTATGCCGGGGTTGGACGGTCTCGAACTCTGCCGCCGCATCCGACAACTTCATGCCAGAAAGGTTCTTCCCCACTATTCATACATTCTGATACTGACCGTACACTCCAGCAGAAATTCCATTATTGAGGCACTTGAAGCCGGTGCTGACGACTTTATCCAGAAGGATGTTACCAGTTTGTCCGATTTTCGGGCAGAAATCCAAGCCAGACTCAATGCTGCCCAGCGAATCCGAAGGCTTGAAATAGACCTCGAATTTGCTGCTAGGTACGATTCTTTAACGCGGCTTCTCAACCGAGTTGCCTTTTTTGAAGTAGCCCAGACACTTTGGGATCGGTCAATCAGGAGCAAGTCCCCCATGGCAGCAGTCATGATGGATTGCGATCTGTTCAAGCGCATCAACGACATTCACGGACACTTGGCGGGGGACGCTGTGCTGAAAGAACTCGCCGCCACTTTGCGCAGTTTTTCCCGATCCACCGATGTTATATGTCGTTATGGCGGCGAAGAATTCTGCGCGATCTTGCCCGGCTGCGACGAAGAGACTGCCTGGGACTGGGCAGATCGAATTCGACAACAGTGTGAGTCAATGCCCATTAAACATGCCGACCTCAACATTGCTATTACGGTCAGTTTTGGTGTGGCGGAACGAACAGATTCTACGGAATTACTCGACCATCTTATTGACCGTGCGGATCAGTCTTTGCTTGCCGCCAAAGAATGGGGACGCAACCGGTGTGTTTCATATTCCGAAATTTTAGCAGATGCATCTGGCGGGGCAGGTCATTTTGTACAACATTTACTCGATAACGTTACGGCGGGGCAAGTAATGAGCCCGTTCCCATTGTCAATTCAACCGCATGATTCGGTGGCAGACGTTGCCGATTATTTCCTCAAAACACGATTTGAAATGCTTCCGGTGATCGACCATGAGGGAAAACTCGTCGGTGTCGTTTCAGAAACCGATGTCATTGCATCGGTCGGACATGTGGAACAATGGATTTCACCGATCAAAAAATTTGTGAATCCGAACGTGGTAAGTTACCCAGTGGATACGCCGGTTCGGAAAATTGTGGACTTTCTCAACCGAACGTCGGTTCGCCGCGTCATGGTCATTCAGGATGGGACGCTGGTTGGGTACATCTGCCGCACACCGCTCCTCCGTTGGTTGAGGAATCAATGGGCGGCAATCAGTGGAAAACACGGCGATATTATTCCAGATGTGTCGCCGCACGAAGGTTTAACAGGTAATTTACGTTCCGCAATAGATGCATTAAAGGTGGCATTAGCCAGATTCGATAATATCATTGTGGACGACGATGTTGAGGGAGGGGTTATGCAAGACCGCAGACGAATGGTCTTAATGATCTCGCAGTGTCAAGACATCATGGATCAAGTATTGAGATATGGTTCGATTCCAACGGTGAATGATTCCAGTATCCTATTGCCGGGACAACCCTCACGATAAATAACGAATAAAATGATATAAGCAAGGGTACCTCCCAAGAGATACCAAGATGAGCACTAAACTACGTTTCGCTTCACTCCAATCAGGTAGCAATGGAAATTGCCTCTACGTTGAGTCTGGCAATGTCCGGTTGCTTTTCGATGCTGGTCTGACAGGGGCACGAACAAAACGGCGACTCGAATCGTTCGGAGTGGATATTACAACGATTGATGCCGTCATCATTTCTCACGCTCACGACGATCATGTCCGCTATGCAGGTGTTCTACTGCGACAGTACGATCTGCCGATTTGGATGACACACGGGGCACTCAGAAAGGTGTGGGAAACGCGGAGATTGGGGCAAATCAGCGAACCCAACTTATTCAACGGCGGAGATACAATTACATTCGGTACGGTTAAGGTCGAAACTTATCCGACAACACATGACGTACCGGAAGGTGTTTGTTTCGTCGTCGATAACGGCACTGTCCGGCTTGGCATCATGACCGACCTCGGTAGCCGGTTCCTCGGCTTGAAGGAGATCATCGCCACGCTGGATGGTATCTATCTTGAAAGCAACTACGACCCGGCAATGCTGGAAAACGGTGTGTATTCCAATGATTTGAAACGGCGAATTCGGAGCGATCATGGGCATCTTTCCAACGCAGAGGCAGCCGAATTGCTTTTGCAGTCGAGCAAGCGGTTACGTTGGGCTTGTTTGGGGCACTTATCGGCAAAGAACAACAAGCCGGAAATCGCATTGGAGACGCATCGCAGAATCTTGGGAGAGACGTTACCTCTGCACATCGCTCCCCGATACGAAGCGTCCGAGATGCTCGAACTGTAAACGAGGAGCCAGAGTGCCGGCTAACTTGCGCCTTTATTTTTTCGTCTCTTCGTGGAAACGATCCAGCAATTTTTTCGTCATTGTTCCCGGTTTGCCGTCGCCGATGGGACGACCATCCAGTTTGACCACCGGAATCAACTCCGCCGCACTGCCCGTCAGGAAACATTCGTCTGCCGCAAAAATGTCGTACCGCGTCATCGGTACTTCTTTGACAGGAATACCCAACTCGATAGCAATGTCAATGACCGTCTGCCGAGTGATGCCTTCCAAAATCCCGGCTTCCGTTGGGGGCGTGTGCAGTTTGTCCTTGCTGATAATGAAGATATTATCCCCGCTGCACTCGGCAACTTCCCCCTTTGTGTTGAGCATTAGGACTTCAATGCAACCGGCTTGATGTCCTTCGATTTTCGCCAAAATGTTGTTCAGGTAGTTCAGGGACTTGATCTGTGGACTGACCATCGACGGATTGGTACGCACGGTCGATGCCGTTACAATATCGAGTCCTTTCTCGTAAAACTCGGCGGGATATAGTGCTAGGTGGTCGGCAATGATAACGATCTGCGGATTTTTGCAAAGATGTGCGTCTAGTCCGAGCGTTCCGATGCCGCGTGTAACAATCAGCCGGATGTAACCATCTTTGATGCCGTTAATTTTGAGCGTTTCATAGACTGCCGCCTCCATTTCTTCGAGGGTGATCGGTATTTCGATCATGAGAGCCTTGGCGGAATTCCAGAGTCGAATCATGTGTTCACGCAACTTGAACACTTTGTCGTTGTACGACCGCATCCCTTCAAAGACCCCATCTCCGAAGAGAAAACCGTGATCGAAAACGCTGACTTTTGCGTTTTCTTTGTCGAAAAACTTGCCCGATATGTAAACTTGCATCGAAATTGCTCCCTCGAATACCACAATGCCAGCGTGCGCATTGTAGCACATCTCCTCTCCTTTTGGCAATAGCATCTACACATTTTTTGAAATTGCTCTTTGTGAGATTGCAGATTTGTGGCAATGAGGGGGGATGGCATCACAAACAGAAACACGGTACTCTGGCTACGCTGCCTCCCCGGAAGGCTGGGACATTTCTCCCCAATTCTGTCTGTACTGCAATGCGTCGAGAAGTTCGCGGAGCGTCAGTGTTTGACCGTCCAGTTCCAACGGAATCTCCACGCCGGGATCGCATACCATGTCCACTGCACCGTCTTCGGCTATTAGATGGTCGAATTCTCGTATGAGTCCATCCTTGACCGCCTGGCGGACAAGATGTCCGCGCGTTGCCGGAACCTCGTTCGCTCGAGTTCCCAAACTGTCCGCCGCCCGTTTCGCCAATGCCGGTATGTACTCACTGGCAATTTCCACCACATGGGGAGTATAGACTTTTACTTGCATAATTTTTCTCTCTCCGAACCTTTTGGAGATTGGTCCTCCACGCATTTTATCGGTATTTTTGGTGGCAAATTGTAGTTTTTATGCCGATTTTGAGGATTTTTTCGGTTGTGCCGGCGGCAGCAGATTCAAGGATGAACCCTAAAAATCGCCTGAGGAGACCTACCACCCGATAATTCGGGTGAAGAAGGAATTGTTGCCAGCAACATCGAACATAGGACGGTACAAGTTTGCTGGTCGACTCATTGCTCCGCCGCGGAAGTACAAAACGATTCCCAAAGACATCGACCAACTTTCCCTGTAATTGCCATTGACGCTTTGCCCCTCGGAAGGAGCAAGCATCGAGAGACCGCCGTTCACCGCCAATCGATCAGAGATCGCTGCCTCGCCAAGTACGCTCATGATAAAATCGCCTCGCTCCGTTGCACCGCACCGAAACTCTACCTGCCCGCCAGTGTCCAAATGCTTTCGGACAAAAAGAAGATAGTAGTCCTGCACATCGACCGCCGCAAACACATCAAAATTACGGTGATTGAGATACTCATGCCGTATCGTCGAACGATCTCGAAATACATCGAATCCCCCGATGAAACCGTACTCCAAATTTCGGAAAGACCGAGCAGATAACTCGCACCGCATTTGCCGTAAATCGACCACTCCGAACTGCGAACGGTCGTGCAACCAATCAATTGCCACACCGCCCTGTACGGAAGCAAAGGCAAGCCGCTTGAATACACCCGCGGTCATGAAACTTTGACTCCGCGGTGATTGAGAAAAAATGTCTCCTTGTACTGCCCGGGCACCATACTGTACCGTAATCGTGCCCTGCGGTGTAATAGGCGTTGACCAGTTGATTCCTTGACCGAGTCCATAACTTCCTGCACCATTGTTGAGTTCCGTCTTGAATGTCGTTGTATCGGCAAACAGTGTTAGGTTGTCGAATAAACCCATCCCAAAGGTAAAGGGAATCGGACCGGCAAAATATCCGCCCATTTCAAAGGAATGTTCGTCGTGGGAAACGTCCTCTGTTGGCTGCCACATGCCCCCCCGAATATACTCACCGTCGTCTATAAAAATGACGTTATCGGTATCAATCATTTGGGGCATTCGAGTCGCCATCCGATTCTGGCGGATTCCCCGCGCCGGTTGAATCTCGAATTCTCCCTCGTGGAGAAAATCCTGAGAAATGATGGGACCAACCGGATCGAGATCGTCAAAAATAACTTGTTTGTTATCGGGACGCTGCAACAGGGGATTCGGCTTGGGTAACGGCAATGGTTCGCTCAATCTCGCGTCTGCAACGCGCTTGCCGGGAAAGACCGGTCCTAGGTGTTCGGCACTGGCGACCGGCAAAACGCTCAAAAGAAACGCTAAACAGACCGCACACGCGGCAGAGCGGAGCAATGGGGGGGAAAAACGTGCTGTCATACTTGATAGGAATATCACCTTTTACGGACTTCCTCAATGGGGTATATCGGCACGGAATAATCGTTACTTTCGGAATAATCGGAAAAATCGGAAAAATTCGCCTAGTTTCACAGTTTTGTCAAATGTTACACCGGAGTTTATCTTTATAACCGGCAAAATTGCCCTAATCCTTCGGCAAAAGGAGATTATTAGCATCTTTTTTTCCGTAACTTCTTGACAAACCACTATTTAGAGGCAACATTGCTACATATTGCAAGGGCGTGAGTGTACCCGCTCATCGGGCGGGATGGTAGCCATGTTGGTTCTCACCCGTAGGTTAAACGAAAGTATCGTGATTAATGATGACGTTTCTGTCTTCGTGGTGGAAATACGTGGGGACAGGGTGCGACTCGGAATCGATGCACCGAACAATGTTACCGTCCATCGAAAAGAGGTCTATGATGTAACCAAAGAGACCGCTCCCGAGCCCCCCAAAAAAAACAGACAGCCGCCATCTCGTAAAGTACCTACCGAGCCCGTAGCGTAAGCGAGGACTCACCCATAGTTGACGCAAAACATATTGAGCAGCGAGGAAAGAGAACTGCTGTTGCCTTCTTGAAAGATCTTGCTGATTTGGCAGTCAACGACGGGACCTTTGTCTGGACTGATCAGAATTTTCGTCAGTTGGCTACGTAGTTTCATGAGCGGTTCCAAACTGGGACGTTTCAAGTCGGCGGGACTTTCCGCCACCAAAACGATTTTACGTTGCCGGCAATCCGCGATCAGTTGCGTCGTTGGAAGCAGTTGATCGTTTTTTTCGGACATGAATGCCTCTACTTGGAATTTCGCCTTCTGAGCATCAATCATATCACCGCCCATACCATAGATTACGGCAGTGTCGGCAAAGGGTCCTTTGGTCAGTTCGTCAAATGTGGTCATGAAACTGGAAAATCCCTTTTTGACGACCCCAATGTTCACGTCAAAAAGGACTGCCCCCTCGGCGAGGTGTATTTCGGCATTAAGCCCTTTTCGATGCCCTACGTTTTTAATGGTGTTCCGAATATCACGAAAGCGATCCGTCCGAACGCCGCTCGGTCCCATAATGTCGAAAAAGTCCTCCGTGAAAACGAACGTGAACTTCCGATTTCCGCGTGTGAGTCGCTTGACAAAATCTTCAACACTTGATGCCATAATATCACGGTAATGCAATGAATGGCGGACAATTCCATCTGCCGTACACGCACAGTATATCTGACATTCGCAAAAAAACAAGCACGAGAAAGGACAAAATTCTCGTCCATGCTATTCTTCCGCCCGGAAAGGATTGATCGGGAAACCCAAAATCGGCGGTGTGTCGGGAAGACCTTCGATCCTCATCATTCGCTGGCGTGCCCGCTCGGCGAACTCCGTCTGGGGATACTCCGCGATCAACTGTTCGTATTGCAATCTTGCCGAGCCGTAGTACCGCTTTTTGTCCCAAAATTGACCAACTGTCCAAAGCCGCTCCGCTTTTTTGTCCAAAATACTTTCTTTGATGTCCAAGAGGGCACCTCGGCTTTCGCTGTCCAATTCGTTGCCGAACTGCCGCATTGTAATTTCCGCCAGTTTTCTCGCCTCTTCCAATGTCCGGCTCGGATGATCCGCCCCCAGATACGCCTGCGTTCGGGCAAGCAATTCAAGTTCGTAAGCCCTGGCAATGTGCGGACTCAACGGATACTCCTCGCGGAGTTGCTTGTAATAGAATGCCGCCTGATTAAAATTGTCGTCCCCCTGATGCCGCCCACGTCTGTAATAAGCGGTTGCCAATGCCATCAGTGCATCATCCGAAATGGGTCCCAACGGATCATTCATAAAAATTGTCTCGTATGCCTTTTTCGCAAAACCAAACGTGTCAAAGCGAGGCAGTGATCGGTTGGAAAAATTGAACGTCGAAAAACTGCGTTCCGCTTCGAGTTCCCAGAATCGTCCGATCTTAAACAGCCGCCGCGCCGCATTGTCCATGTGCTTGGAATGGCGGTACTTTATCATCAGTTGCTGATATGCCGTCATCGCTTTGGGATAATCGTCGGCGAAAAAGTAGCATTCCCCCGCCAGGTGCAGGGCATCTTCTTCCAAAAGGGAGTTCGGAAACCGCTTGGCGGCTTCCATAAAATGCTTTGCTGCTTCAAGGTTTTTCTGTCTGTCGCTCAAATCGGGATTGGTCAGCAGGATTTCCCGACCTTTCCGCATTGCCTCGTTTGCCTTGCCTTCGTCGGGTCCCATGCCCAGCCAATCGCGGACTTTCGTGAAAAAATTCGCCGGATCGAGAACCGACCAATCGAAGCCTTTGCGGTCGTTTTCCATTTCCCAATCGAAAAGGGGGTCGTCGGTGTACAATTTCCCGGAAACTTGCTCAAATCCGGTCTGTAAGATAATGTCTTGTTCTAGCGTTCGCTGCCGCGGACGGTTCGCAAAGGGACCATTCCAAGGGTTGAGAGGCTGCATGTGAGTAGGCGCACCCTCCCGAGGGGTTGTTGCCAACGTTCGGATCCGCTCACTTTCGGTTTCCACTGTTACCAAGTTGGAATTCATCGCGGGCTGATGAACGGGAGAAAAGGAATCGAAAACTGGCTGTGATGCTGCTGCCCAGGGAGGTGCTTGCGCCACGTGAAACGGAAAGGGATCGTCGGAGGACACCTGTCCCAAAAACTGCGCACCGCCCCCTCTCGGAGGGGTGAGCCACCGGCAATTATGGGACGTTTGACACCCGATTGCAAAAAGCAGTGAAGCGGCAATAGCAAAAGCAATTTTTCTCATGCCCCGGAATGGTACAGATTTTGCACGTTTGAGGCAAGAGCAGTTACAGACAAAACGCACAAGAGCGGACGAGCATCAGTCCGCCACACTTGTGCCGGAGAGTGAATCTATGTCCTCCGCATTACGATTGCGGCTCTGAAATTTTGCATCTACGGGATGTACGAAACATCCGGTTCAATCGACTCGCAATATCGAGCCATCAGATCGGCAGCATAATCAATGTCGTGGAGCGAAATCATCTCGACCGGCGTGTGCATATATCGGTTCGGAATACTAATTAACGCCGTTGCCGCCCCGCTTCGATTCACTTGAATCGCCCTAGCATCGGTTCCTGACATTTTGCCTTCCGCTACAATTTGCACCGGTATTTCGTGCTGTTTGGCGACATCCAGCAAGCCGTTCACCAATTTTGTGGTCATGTTTGGACTACGTGTGATGACGGGTCCGCCACCGAGTTTGACATCACCGTTTTCCTTCTTTTCAATCGTCGGACAGTCGGTCGCAAAGGTTACATCCGTCGCAATGCCGACGTGCGGATCAATTCCGTAAGCACTCGTGATCGCACCGCGCACTCCCACTTCCTCCTGCACCGTCGAAACGGCAAAGACACCGACTTTGAGTTTTGCCGGATCAATTCGCCGCAACGCTTCCATGACGACCCAAACACCCGCCTTGTCGTCCGTTGCTGGTGCCGCAATCATATTGTTCCGCAGTTCCCGGTATTCCAACTCCACTGTAATTGGATCGCCGATGCTGACAACCTGCCCGGCTTCCTCTTGGTCTTTGGCACCGATGTCGATCCAAAGGTCTTTGATTTTCGGCACTTTTTTGCGTTCCTCATCTTCCATCAGATGAATCGGCTTCTTGCCGATGACCCCATCGACGGGTCCGTTGCTCGTCCAGATTTTGACCCGAACGCCGATAAGGTTTTGAATATCCCAACCGCCGACGGTCAGAACGTAAATGTATCCTTCTTTGTCGATGTAATTGACAATAAGTCCGATTTGATCGCAGTGTCCTGCTAGCATGACGCGGAGCGGAGCATCGGGATTGCGAGCGGCAATCACATTACCGTGAATGTCCGTTCGGACAGTATTTGCGAAGGAAGATGCGTAGTCCCGAACGAGTTGCTGCACTGGTTCTTCAAAGCCGGCAACGCTCGGCGTGGTCAGAATACTTTTGAGAAAATCTTGTGCTTGGGAATTCATTCAAATCGGAGCCGTTTAGCCGCCTCACCCTGTGAGGCGTAAGACGGCGTGTAAAGGGAAAACCAAATCGTACCCCAGCAGGGGGGAAAAATCAAGTCTCCATGGGTTGTGAGTGTAAAATCGCACGTTGCAATTTACCGAAAAGTACCGTACAATGTACCGGAGGTACTATTTTTTGTCTGCCGAATATGTCCCAAACCGTTCAAATCGAAGTCAATGGTCGTCAAGTCGATGCCGCCCCCGGCGAAATACTGCTCCACGCACTCCGCCGTGCCGGAATTGATGTGCCAACCCTCTGCCACTACGAAGGACTTTCGCCAGCAGGTGCCTGCCGCATCTGCGTTGTCGAAGTCGAAGGACAACGAAGCCTTGTCCCCGCCTGTGCCTTTCCCGTTGGTGCTGGCATGAAGGTCAAAACCCAGACCGACCGCGTTGTCGATGCCCGGCGAACCATCGTCGAACTGCTCCTTGCAGACCATCCCGATGATTGCCTCTTTTGCGAGCGGAACGCCAACTGCCAACTTCGGGAACTTGCCCAAGCATTCGGTATTGACAGGCGACGATTCATCGGACAACGAGAAACTTATCCCATCGACTCTTCCGGCGAAGCCATTGTTCGAGACAGCGAAAAGTGTATCAAGTGCGGCAAATGCGTTCGGGTCTGCGACGAAATACAAGGTGTTTCCTGCATTGATTTTATCAATCGCGGCTCCAAAACCATCGTCGGCACCGCCTTCGACGAAGGCATTAACGTGTCGAGTTGCGTCAACTGCGGTCAGTGCGTAACTTGTTGTCCGACCGGTGCATTGGTTGCGAAGTCGCACATCGGTCGTGTCATGGCGGCGTTGCGTGATCCCAACTTGCACGTTGTCGTTCAACATGCCCCTGCTGTGTCGGTTGCCATCGGCGAAGAGTTCGGTTTCTCTGCCGGAACCGACGTGATGGGAAAATTGCACGCCGTACTTCGCAATTTGGGCTTCAATGCTGTGTTTGACACCAGTTTCAGTGCCGACTTGACCATTATGGAGGAAGCGTCGGAACTCGTTGATCGTGTCAAAAACGGCGGCGTGTTGCCGATGTTCACGAGTTGCTCTCCCGGCTGGATCAAGTACGTCGAAACTTTTTATCCGCAAAGCATTCCGAATCTTTCGACCTGCAAGAGTCCGCAAGAAATGCTTGGGGCGGTCATCAAAACGTACTATGCCGAGAAGAAAAAACTCGACCCCAAGAACATTTATAGCGTAGCGATAATGCCCTGTACCGCCAAAAAGTTTGAGGCAGGCAGACCGGAACTGGGGCGTGGCGGTTGCCAAGATGTCGATGCTGTTCTAACAACGCGAGAACTTGCCCAACTGATTCGCCGGTTCAATTTAGACCTCAATGTGCAACCGGAAAGTGCGGATTCGCCGTTCGGTGTGCGGAGTTCGGCAGGTAAAATTTTTGGTGCAACCGGTGGTGTCATGGAAGCGGCAGTACGGACGGCGTATCATCTTATGACCGGTAGTGAACTCGGCAGCCTAAAAGTCGATGCGGTACGCGGGCTGAATGACATCAAGGAGGCAAAACTGAACATTGCCGGTGTGGAAGTCGGCGTTGCCGTCGTTAATGGACTCGGTAATGCCAAAAAATTGTTGGAAGAGATCAATGCTGGTACACGAAAGGACATTCATTTTGTCGAGGTGATGACTTGCCCCGGCGGTTGTGTCGGCGGCGGCGGTCAGCCTTATGGTACGGATGTCAATAAAATAGCGGCACGAACGCGAGAACTATACAATATAGACGATGCCGAAACGCTTCGGACGAGTCATACCAACCCGGAGATTATCCAGATTTACAAGGAGTATCTTGGGGAACCCAACTCGCACAAGGCGCATGAGTTGTTGCATACGCACTATCAACAACGGGAGTCGTTGATGTAAAACCAACGACCGCGAACATCATATTATCCCGTGTTTTGTCGTAAATGGTGGACACGGCGGGTTGAGAATTCCAGAGAACGCAATGTGGCGTATCGGAATTTCAGAGGCGGTCAAGGTGAAGGTTTTCTTATTCGATCACTGCGTGTTCAACGCATCGACCATCCGCGGCAACACCGACAAGCCCGGATTGACGGCTATCACCTTGCCGTCGGGTCCGACAACGACCATCGCCGGAACGGCAAAAATGCCATATTGATGCGTCAACAGCGAATGGGGATCGGTACGCAGTTGCGTCCAAACCATATTTTCCCGTCTTGCAAGAAAGTTGAGCAATGCCCTTTCGTCCTGGTCAATGCTGATGCCCAAAAGCACCACATTTGGATTGTCTTTGATTCTCTCGTGAAACTTTACGAGTTCCGGCACCTGTGCCAAACAAGGTCCGCACCACGTCGCCCAAAATTCGAGCACGACCATCTTGCCGCGATAGTCCGAAAGTTTAATCGTCTCTTCGGTTTCCACACCGAGCCGATTCAACTCGAAGTCCGGGGCATCGGCACCGACGGCGATCAGTCCCTCACCCGGCAAGGCTTTTTCGAGTGCTAATATACCGACATCCAGCGGCTCATCCGATTCCTCATCCGGTACTGTAATCCGAACCGACGTACTGCCGAGCAATCCGAGTCGTCCGCAGAAGGGACCCGGCGGCGGGGGATCATACAACTTGATGTCCAGCGTCCAATCTCCGGCGGGGACATCTTCCAGTCGAAATGTTCCGTCAGGAGCAGCGACACAGGTACGTCTTCCCGACACAAACTTATACTCGTTTACGTTTTGCATAACAATTTCATTATTCCTCATCAGGTATGTGCGGATGAGCGAGGACATGAGGCTCGACAATTTCCTGCCGTCATCCGATCTGCTCCACTCCTCGGCAAGACGCTGTCGGTTCTCTTCTTCTACTTCGTCGGTAACAATTTCCGGCTTAATAATGTTCTCCGGTCTCATTTTCAAGAGTTCATGTATCGCTTTTTCAAATTCTTCTTGTAACTCTCTTAATTTCTCCCGTATTTTTTCCGATTGGTCTGGTTGCTCTTCCATTGGCGGGTTGCACGTTACGACACAGTAACCCCAATTTGGCGTTCCTACATAACCATCGGGAACGGTCAACTTGCCGACAATGGTACGTCCGCCCGTGTCGAGATTGAGCGACACTGTTTCGCCGGAAACAAGATCGACCGATTCTTTGTACGAATAGGAACTCATGGAACCATCTGACCGTTCGCCCCACGTTATATGAAAGTAAGCGGTTGCTTTGCCGGGAGGAACCTCATAGAGGAATTTTCCGTTGATGCTGCTCGTTGATGTGTAATTGAAAAGAACACGGTGGCTATCCACAGTGCAACCTTCTTCGCGTAGTCGCAGGGAAACCGACAGTGCCTTGCCCGGTTTTGCAGTTCCTTCGATCCGCGCCCACTTTGCTAGGGTGATTACACCATCTTGCGCCTCAAACTCCGACTTGGAAACCTGCGCAAAGCCCGACGAGTGTAACACGAACAGTTTATAGTCTTCCGATCCCGGCGACGGTAATGTGAAATGTCCTGCTCTGTCGGTTTGTGCGGAGAAATAATAGGAACGGTGGTCTCTCCATGTTCCGTTCTGAAAACTCAGCCAGTGATTTTTCGTTGTCAGTCCAACGGTTGTCCAGCCAACCGGCTGCCCGGATGTGGTAACGGCTCTGCCGGTGAGCGTTTCCGCCCCGGACGGCAATGCAAAGTAGGCGAGCAGAGTAATGGTCAAACAAGTGATAAAGCGGGGCATGTGTGACTCTATGAATGGCGGAAGAGGAAAGTAGGGTCATTATATATCGTACACCATTGCTCTGGAAGAAGGGCAATAAAATCAATGGTATGTATGTCACGTTTCCCAAATTTCGACCACTATACAGTAAAATGGGACGGTAAAAATGAGAGGGCTCATGACACCGCAAGCACAGTACGAACAGGTTGTTGCCGCACGGTTGGGAAACCGTGAAGCGTTCGCCGCACTGGTCGAACACTATCAAGGACTCGTCAGTGCCGTCGCTCTCAACATCGTCGGCGACTTTCAGCAGAGCGAAGACATCGCCCAAGAAGCGTTTCTGATTGCGTGGAACCGACTGACCGAGTTGAGCGAACCGGCAAAGTTTCCGGCTTGGCTCTGCGGTATTGCCCGAAACTGCTCGAACAACTGGGTGCGGCAGCAAAAACGCAATCCGCTCGCAAAATCGGCGGAACTTATGGATGTTGCCGATTCCGGTGACTGCGCTGCGCTCTGTCCCCGGCTCCTTGACTCTGATGCCCAACTGGTTTGGCAATCGTTGTCCGACATTCCAGAGACCTATCGGGAACCGATGCTGATGTTCTATCGGCACGGGGCGAAGATTTCGGAGATTGCCGACGCTCTTGAACTGACCGAAGAGGCGGTT
>Ga0123356_10004786_pt1 | contig 13930 bp, 15 predicted proteins | sample TergutEmb28metaG_2_FD_92546 | JGI IMG/M metagenome (GOLD analysis project Ga0123356, IMG submission 92546) | Embiratermes neotenicus P3 segment gut microbial communities from Petit-Saut dam, French Guiana - Emb289 P3 | ecosystem: Host-associated > Arthropoda: Insects > Digestive system > Gut ...
ATGCGCGATATCGCCGCGGCAGCCCAACGCTCGTACCAGCATCGCTGGCTTCAGGACCGCGGCCTGTTTCATGACAAGTGATTGTGCAGTGCGCTGATCGGTTTGTAGCCAGGGGCGCGGCGCGCGTCCCGTCATCGTCAAAAAAGTGACGTTGAATCAAAGGACTGTGACATTAGACCGCGTCCCCTATTGCATGCCTGCCGAGCGTGCAGCGCGGTTTCGCAAGCGCACAATCGTTCCTATTTTAACCTCCGTAGCGTTGCGCCGGGGCCGGGTTTGTTGTGGCCGCCGGTCGCGGTTTGGAGGTTATTATGTCAGTTCGCATTTGTGCCATCGCCATCGCGGCCTTCCTCGTGGCGGCTATTACCGTCACCGTCATTTATACCTCGCTCGCGGCATCGTCGGCCGCGGCGGAGGCCAGCAACTATTCGGTCACGCACCGGGTTCCCAACTACATGCTGCGCTGGGAAAGCCCGCTGCTGGCCCGCGGTCCGGTGGCCCCCGTCCTCGGCAAATGAGGCGGAGGCCGCTCAAGGCCGGCTTGTCGCCTTGCCTTCCACCGCTGCCGGAGGGCCCGATGAGGAGAGATGATTTTCTCGGACCGGCGACCATAATTGTTGCCGCCGGGATCCCGCCGATGGGAACGGTGTTCACCGCGGTCCCGCGCCTCAATCGCCTGCCCCCGATGGAGAGACCGGGCGGCGCCCCGGACCGGGTTGAAGCGGCCGGGCCCCGTGCCGGCAAAGTCGCGCTAGAGGCGCCGCACCGGGACGGCCGGCTCTAAACCCAGGGGCGTCGTTTCCCCCTCCCTCTCCGATCTCCCGGACGCTAAGCTTCTGCCGAGCCGAGGGAGAACCGCATGACCGTGATCGACGTCCACACCCACATGCTGGGCCGCGCCTGGTTCGAGATGTTGCGACAACATGGCGGCCCCCATTACGAGATCCGGCCCTCGCTCGACGTGAAGGAAGCGGTCTATTGCGACGGCGCGCCGTTCCTGACGCCACAGCCCGCGCATTTCGACTATGGGCTGCGCGTCAGGGAAATGAGCGCCGCCCATGTCGACCTCGCCATCGTCTCGCTGACGGCGCCGTCCTGCTACTGGGGCGGCCGCGACATCAGCCTGCGCTGCGCCGGCGTGGTGAACGACGAGATGGCGGCGGCCCAGAGCGCCTATCCCGATCGCATCCGCTGGTTCGCGACGCTGCCCTGGGAATACCCGGAGGTCGCGGTCGACGAGCTGGCGCGGGCGTGCGGGCGCGGCGCGGTCGGCGTCATGGTCATGGCCAATATCAACGGCCGTTCGCTGACGGAACCCCATTTTGCCGCGATCTGGCGGGCGATCGACGCACGCGGGCTGCCGGTCCTGCTGCATCCGACCTCGCCGCCCGCCACCGCGGCGCTCGATATCGCCGATTACGGAATGGTCGCCGCGGTCGGCTTCATGATGGACACCACCCTCGCCGTCTCGCGCATGATCTTTGACGGATTTTTCGATCGCTACCCGAAGCTCAAGCTCATTGCTTCGCATGCCGGCGCGACCCTGCCCTATCTCGCCGGACGGCTCGATTTCTGCTGGCAGAAAATGCGCGCGGCACGCCGGCACATCGACCGGCTCCCGAGCGAATATCTGCGCCATATCTTCTACGATGCCGTCTGCTATCGCCCCGAGGCGCTGGCGATGGCGATCGATGTCGGCGGCGCCGACCACGTGCTCTACGGCTCCGACTACCCGCACAATATCGGCGACATGGTCGGATGTCTTGCCCGCGTCGACGCCTTGCCCCCGTCGCAGCGCGACGCGATCGGCGGCGGCAACGCACAACGCATTTTCGAGATCTAGCAATGGACGATCTCTCGCTCCTCGGCGACCTGGTCTCGCGCGCGAAAGCGGCGGGCGCGGATGAGGCCGACGCCTTGCTGTCGGAAGGCGCGTCGCTCAGCCACAGCCAGCGGCTCGGACGCACCGAGAAACTGGAGCGGGCCGAGCATTTCGATCTCGGTCTGCGCGTGCTGGTCGGCAAGCGCCAGGCCATCGTGTCGGCGAGTGAACGCAATCCCGCCGCGTTTCCGGCGCTGGTGGCGCGCGCCATCGCGATGGCGCGCGCGGTGCCGGAAGATCCCTATGTCGGTCTCGCCGCGCCCGACCAGGTGGCGAAGACCTGGCCCGATCTCGATCTCGTCGACCCGGCCGAGCCGGCGCCGGCGACCTTGATCGAACGCGCCAGGCTTGCCGAAGAGGCCGCGCTCGCCGTGCCGGGCGTCACCAATTCCGAGGGCGCCGAGGCGGGCTGGAGCCGCGGCCGGCTCACCCTGGTCGCGTCGAACGGCTTCACCGGCACGTTCGCGGCAACCGGGCACAGTGTCGGCCTGGCGGTGCTGGCCGGCGAAGGCACCCTGATGGAGCGCGATTACGATTTTTCATCGGCCGTGCACGCCCCCGACCTCGAAGACGCCGCCGCGATCGGCCGCAGCGCCGGCGAGCGTGCGGTCAGGCGCCTCAATCCGCGCAAGGTCGTGACCGGAAGATATCCGGTGCTCTTCGATCGCCGGGTCGCCAGCAGTCTGCTGCGCCATCTCATCGGCGCGATCTCCGGGCCGGCCGTGGCGCGCGGCACCAGTTTCCTCAAGGAGAAACTCGGGCAGCGCATCTTTTCCGCCGGCATCAACATCGTCGACGATCCCCATATGCGCCGCGGCCACCGCTCGAAGCCCTTCGATGCCGAAGGCGTCGCCAACCGGCGCCGCGAGATCATCGCCGACGGCGTGCTGCAGACCTGGCTTCTCGATCTCGGCTCCGCCCGGCAACTGAAATCGCAGACGACCGGCCACGCCAGTCGCGGCACCGGCTCGCCGCCCGGTCCCGCACCCACCAATTTCTGGCTCGAACGGGGCGTGGTGACGCAACAGGAACTGATCGGCGACGTGCCGCGGGGACTTCTCGTCACCGAGCTGATGGGCATGGGCGTCAACGGGGTGACCGGCGACTATAGCCGCGGCGCCTCCGGCTTCTGGATCGAGGACGGCGCGATCGCCTACCCCGTCTCCGAGTTCACCATCGCCAGCAATCTCAAGGACATGTTCCTGGCGCTGACCCCGGCGAGCGATCTCGAGCTCAAGACCGGCGTCGACGCCCCGACGGTGCGCGTCGACGGCATGACGGTGGCCGGTCGCTGAGGGCTAAAGCCGGTTGGCAACCGTGATGCCGCCGTCGATGACGATGGTGGTGCCGGTGATGAACTTTCCCGCATCCGACGCCAGCATCACGGCGGCGCCGGCGATGTCGCGCGGATCGCCGAGCCGGCCCAGCGGGGTTTGCTTCAGGGTCGCGGCCAGGATCTCCGGATTGTCCCACAGCGCCTTGGCGAAATCCGTCTTGATCAGGCCCGGCGCGATGGCGTTGACGCGAATACCGTCGCGGCCCCAGGACACCGCGAGATTGCGAACCAGCTGCATGTCCGCCGCCTTGGTGATGGCATAGGCGCCGAGCGCGAGATTGCCCGCGAGGCCGGCAATGCTGGAGATGACGATGATGGCGCCCGATTTGCGCGCCGCCATCCCCGGGCGCACCAGCGCCGCCAGATTGAGGTTGCAACGCACATTCACCGACATCATGCGGTCGAAGACCTCGTCCGGCGTGTTTTCGATCGGACCGTAGTAGGGATTGATCGCGGCATTGCACACGAGAATGTCGACGGCGCCGACCCTTCGCTGCGTCTCGTCGATCAATTGCCGACGTTGATCGTCATGGCCGATGTGACAAGGGATGGCTTCGGCCTTCCCGCCGGCGGCCCGGATCGCGGCCGCGACGGCAAGGCACGGATCGGGCTTGCGGCTCGAGATCACGACACTGGCTCCGGCTTCGGCCATGCCTTCCGCGATCGCGCGGCCGATGCCCTTCGACGACCCGGTAATCACCGCGGTCTTGCCGGTCAGATCGAAACTCGTCATTTCGTTTCCTCCTTCCGTTGAAATTAGCCGAGCCTCCCGCACGGCGCCATCGCGCTTGACGGGCGGCGATGGCGGGAGTAGCCATTCATCCTGTGGTGATTTGAGCCGACCGGCTTGCGGCCACGTTAAAAATCCCGCTAAAAGGTCGGTGGCTGTCGCAAGCCCTGGCCGCGCGGGACCGGGGTATTTTTATGCCCGGCGCTGCGGTCGGCCCGGCTTACGGCCAGGAGCAGGCACATGACCGACGCGTCCCAATCAACGACCCCGAGCCTTCGGCCGCAGACATTGCTGTCCCGCGGCGGCACCGCGCGCAGCCCCTTCGGCGAGACCAGCGAAGCCATCTTCATGACTTCGGGCTATGTCTACAAACGCGCGGAGGATGCCGAACAGGCATTTGCGAAGCCGGGCTCCGCCTATGTCTATTCGCGCTACGCCAATCCCACCGTGACCATGTTCGAGGACCGCCTGCGCCTGATCGAGGGCGCCGAGTCATGCCGGGGCCTCGCCAGCGGCATGGCGGCGGTATTCGCGGCCCTCGCCTGCTACGTCAAGGCCGGCGACCGCGTGGTGGCGTCCCGCGCCTTGTTCGGCTCCTGCGACTATATCGTGAAGCAGATCCTGCCCGGCTACGGGGTCGAGACCGAACTGGTCGACGGCCGCGATCTCGCCGCCTGGGAAGTGGCGCTGTCGCGGCCGGCGAAGGCGGTGTTCGTCGAAAGCATCTCCAACCCCGCGCTCGAGATCATCGACATCGAAGCGGTGGCACGGTTGACGCACCGCGCCGGCGGGCTGCTGTTCGTCGACAACGTGTTCGCGACGCCGCTCCTCATGAGGCCCTTGGCGCTCGGCGCCGACATCGTGATCTATTCGGCGACGAAGCATATCGACGGCCAGGGCCGCAGCCTGGGCGGGGCAATTCTCGGCCGCGCAAACTGGGTGACCGACCACCTCGCCAATTTCCTGCGCCACACCGGGCCGTCGCTCAGCCCGTTCAACGCCTGGCTTTTGCTCAAGGGAATGGAGACGCTTGACCTCAGGGTCGAGCGGATGAGCGCGAGCGCGGCGCACGTCGCGGCCTTTCTCGAGGGCCACGCCAAAATCGAGCGTGTCCTCTACCCGGGCCTTGCCAGCCACCCGCAGCGGGCGCTGGCGGCGCGGCTCTTGAAGGGCGGCGGCACGCTTCTCGCCTTCTCGGTCCGCGGCGGCAAATCCGCGGCCTTCCGCTGCCTCAATGCGCTCAACCTCATTCTCATCAGCAACAATCTCGGCGACGCACGCTCGCTCGTCACCCATCCGGCGACGACGACGCATTTCCGCTTGAAGCCGGAAGAACGGGCGGTGCTTGGCATCGACGACGGATTGATCCGGCTGTCGGTCGGGCTCGAGGACCCGGCCGACCTGTGCGACGATCTGGAGCGCGCGCTGGCCGCGGCGTGATCTCCGCCGAGGGTTGTAGCGGCGGAATTAATCGCGTTACTGTTCCCCCAATGACATGGTTCCAATTGGGAGGAATTAATGCGCGGCCTGATGATGGATCGCCCGCTGCTGATCTCGAGCCTCATTCAATATGCGGCCGAGTATCATGGCGATACCGAGATCGTGACCCGAACGGTCGAGGGGCCGATTCACCGCTACACCTACGCCGACGCCCATGCGCGCTCGAAGCAACTCGCGAAGGCGATGCAGCGGCTCGGCATCGGCATGAGCGACCGCGTCGCCACCATCGGCTGGAACACCTACCGGCATTTCGAGCTCTATTATGGCATTTCCGGCATCGGCGCGGTGATGCACACGCTCAATCCGCGCCTGTTCGCCGATCAGCTGCGTTACATGGTCAATCACGCCGAGGACAAGCTCGTCTTTCTCGATCTCACCTTCGTGCCGCTCGCGGAAAAGATGGCGGCGCAGTGGCCGACGGTGAAGCACTACGTCGTGCTCACCGACCGTGAGCACATGCCGCAGACCGCGCTGCCCAACGTGCTGTGCTATGAAGAGCTGCTCGCCGCCGAAGACGCGGCGTTCGAATGGCCGTCGTTCGACGAGAACACCGCTTCCTCCTTGTGCTATACCTCCGGCACCACGGGCAATCCGAAGGGCTCGATGTACACGCATCGCTCGACGGTCCTGCACAGCATGGCGGCGTGCACGGCAAACGCCATCGCGCTGTCCGTCGAGGATTGCGTGCTGCCGATCGTCCCGATGTTCCACGTCAACGCCTGGGGCACGCCCTACAGCGCGGCCTTCGCCGGCGCCAAGCAGGTCCTTCCCGGTGCGAAGCTCGACGGTGCCAGCCTGTGCGAGCTGATCGAAACCGAGGGCGTGACCGTCGGTCTCGGCGTGCCCACGGTCTGGCTGCTTTGTCTCCAATATCTGGAGCAGACCGGCAAGAAGCTCCAAACGATGAAGCGGGTGTTGTCGGGGGGCTCGGCCGTCCCGTTGTCGATGATCAAGATCTTTGCCGAAAAATACGGCGTCGACTTCCTCCAGGGCTGGGGCATGACCGAGATGAGCCCGCTCGGCACCGTCAGCCGGCTGAAACTGAAGCATCACGCGCTCGACAAGGACGGCCAGCACCGGGTGCGCGCGCGCCAGGGCATCCCGATCTGCCTGGTCGACTGCAAGGTGGTCGGCTTCGACGGCAAGGTCGCGCCGCATGATGGCGAGACGCGCGGCGAGCTTCACGTGCGCGGACCGTGGATCGTCGCCGGCTACTACAAGGACGAGCCGGCCACGAAGGCCGCCTTCGACAGCGAGGGCTGGTTCAAGACCGGCGATGTCGTGGTGATCGACCCCGAAGGGTATGTGCAAATCGTCGACCGCAGCAAGGACGTGATCAAGTCCGGCGGCGAATGGATCAGCTCGATCGATGTCGAGAATGCCGTGATGGCACATCCCGACGTCGCCGAGGCAGCCGTGATCGGCCTGCCCCATCCCAAATGGGACGAGCGACCGCTGCTCATCGTCGTCAGGAAGGCGGGACGAGAGCCGCAAGGCGCCGATCTCTTGAGCTTTCTTTCCGACAAGCTGGCAAAGTGGCAGCTTCCGGACGACGTCGTGTTCGTGCCGGAGCTTCCCCATGGCGGCACCGGCAAGATCTTGAAAACCCGCCTGCGCGAAATGTTCCGCGAGCACCGGCTGCCGACGGCGTGACGTCGCTTCGGCCGCCGCCGGCGTTTCCGGTCCTCATCGCGGCCGGAATCGCCTCCGCTCAGAGCCAGCGCCACTGTCCGATGACGCGGCCCGCTATATGCGCCTCGTCGACGGTGCGCTCGCTCGCATCGTAGCTCGGATTGTCGCACGTGATCTTGACCCGGGCAGGGTCGCTGTCCGGCAGCAATGCCACCCTGCGGACGACGAGCCCCAGCCCGTCCCAGAGCACGAAGATGCCGGGCGGGCTCGGCCTCTTGTCGCCGGTATCGACCAGGATGCGCTGACCGGGCTGCAGGGTCGGCTCCATGCTGTCGCCCGCCACGGCGATGATGCGAAGGTCGTTGGCCGGCGCGCTCGAATTGCCGCGGATGATCGCGGCGGGAATCTGCCAGGTGTCGATGACGGTCTGGCTCTCGCCGGTGAGTGCGGCGCCGGTGCCGGCCCGGATGTCGAGCTCCTTGATGCGAATGGTGCCGGCGTCATCCGCGACGGGGCTGGCGCCGAGCAGGTGGACGCCGCTCGCATCGACGCCGGCGAGCGCATAGAGCTCCGCCGGATCGGCCCCCGCCTTGGCAAAGATCGGCACCAGCTTCTGTGTCAGGTCGAGCGGCAGGAGCGGCTTGCGGTAGCGGTCTTCGTAATGCTGGTAGGAGCTGCCATGCTCCATGCCCAGCGCCTCAGCCACTTCGCGGATCGAAAGCCCAACGCGACGCCTGATTTCTTTGAGCCGGCGCGATACCGCCGAAACGTCTCCCGCCATAAAGTTCCATGTTATCCCTTACCCACAGATACCGCCATACTTTACGGGGACCGGCCGGGAACGATCCCGCCCCTTCCGGAACCGGACGTTCTCCAGATCATGGCAACGTCCTCGCGATACCGTGCCGGCACGCTCTCCAAAGAATGGCGCCGTGCGGGGAAAAGAATCAAAGAGCGCTCGAGTCCGACAATGCCGCCACCCGCAACGATGGCAGCGGGACGGGCCATTCGGTGGTACCTTCAAGGGGCTGCCGAAGGGAGGTGAGCTCAGATGCGGCGATCGACGATCATGGGCCTCTTGCTGCTGTTGCCGGCGGGGTGCGCCGCGCCTGCAGTCCCGGCCTCGCAACGGGCGGTGACGGCGATCGAGCTCGAATATGTCAGCCGGTTCCTGACGCCGGTCATGGCCTACAGCCTCCTGCCGCTCTGTCCCCAGCCGGGGAACGCGGCTTGCCGCGATCCTGCCACTGCCGCCGCCTTGAACGACAGGCAGAAGAGACTCCACGACACGATCGTGGCGCTGCGGAATTTTTCGGACGCATCACCCGCCGCCGATGCAACGACGCTGATCGCGAAAGCACGCCGGGAGCTCAATGCGGCCGAGGCCCTGGTTCCGGCACAAACCCTCGCCCCTCGTTAGCGCCATCGCCTCGCCCCGGCATTGATGACGACTGGTCGGGATTATCCGGTGGGGGGAGCGTGTTTCACCATGAGTGACGTGATCGCCGCTTGCCGCAAGCGCCGATTGCCGTCGTCACCCGTTCGGCCCTGAACCGGCGGGCGGTCATCCGTCGCGGCCAGCTTTTTGCACCTGCGAGGGATGGATCCCGGCGTCCCGCCCTAACATGCTGCAGGAGGCTGAACAGTGCTTGCACTCACGCAAAATATCTCCGAGAGGCTCGCGCGCAGCGGTCGAACGGTGTCCGGATTGTGGGCCATCGGCGCCTGCATCGCGGTGACGATCGTGCTCACCGCGCTTCTCGTGTCGCAGGGCGAGCTGTGAGTAGACGGATGGTTCCGACAGAGTAAAATGAGGCCGAGGATCGGGGAAGCTAGTGCAACGCCCAACGATATGGAGAATCGCCCCTCGGACGGTCTATCCGGTCGCGAGCACCGGGTCACCGGCGCGAACCGGTTTCGCACCTTCGCCAACCGATTGAGGCATTGCGGCATGAAGCGGATCGAAGCAGCAGCGGTTTTTGCCTTGGGCCTGATGGCGCTGGCCGGCCAGGCGCACGCGCAATCGTCGACAGACAGCAACAACCTCACCCCCAACGCGCCGGCCGCCGTGACGATATCGCCGGGCGGAACGGAAATGATGTCGGTTCCGACGCCGGCCACGCCGTCCTTCACCTCCGACACATCGGCCTTCACTTCTTCCGGCACGTCGTCATTGACTTCCGGCACGTCGCCCGGCAGCACCGCACCGGCCGCCAATCCTGCGGGAACAAGCGGCACCGCCGCGGGAAGCGCGGCCGGCGGCGCGGATCCGCTCAATCCGGACTGCGCGATCGCGGGCTCCGACGACCCCGCCAATATGAGCTTCGATACCATCGGCTGCGGTCAATAACGTCGCTTCGGCTGCGATCCCGTTTTCCCCGTGCGCGCCTCTCGGCGGATTCGCCGCGGTTTTTGCCTATGATCTGGCAAGGGCCGGAGCCGCGAGATTGCCGTCAGGGACTGGTCAAGCGCTTGAAGCGCCGTGCCGTCGAATTGCTCAGGGTCGATGTGTCGCGATTGCCGGCCTGGCCGCCGGCGCCCGGACCGGATGGCGGGCTAAGCGAGTGCGATGGCGGCCGCCATGAGGAATGCACCAATGACGACGCCCAAGGCAGGAAGCCATCGTCCCGATATCATGTTTCTCCCCCGGACTCCGGTCACGCGCGGTTGAGGACGCACCCTCCCCGGATGGTCTCACATGGTCTTAGGATGGTTTGCCCCCGGATTATCCCCGCCCCGGCGCAAACCTGACGCGGCCGGCCGGCGCGAGGCCAGGACGGCTTTTCGATCACGGTGGCCAAGCGCGATCGGCAGCAGGCAGGCACGGCCGGCTCGTCGCCCAACGGAGTCCGCCGCCGCAATCGTGGAAGCACCCGACCCGGGAGCGCCCCTCGTCAAACCGCCCCGGCGAGAAGTCAACCTAGGGCCCCGGCTACCAGGTCTATTTCGTGCAGCGCGGGACCGTATGGCCCAACCCGCTGAGGATACCGGCCTGCCCAGGCAGGCGCTCTACAAGGCATTGAGCAGGGAAGGTAACCCGGAGCTCGCCACGGTACTGAAGGTCGTTCGAGCGCTTGGCCTCCGCCTCCGCCCCACACCGATCGATTCGGCGGCATGATCGGTGTAAGTCCGGAATTCCCGCCTTTTGAAGTGAGAGCAGGTCCTCCGTTTCGATTTTCGAAAAGTCCACGCCGGCTCCCCCCACCCTCCGCGGTGCCGCGGCACGGGCCTGGCGGGCGCTTGCTCCACGCGAACCATCGCGATGTCGCGAGGCGAACCTCGTTAACATCAAAAATGGTGACGTAAACAGTTCGTCTGACCTGAGTGTGACCTGTCGACGTCTATCGGGCATGCAACCTGTTGATTTTACACATGCCTGAAGAGCGGGACCAGATGTGTAAAGAAATCCGCTGCGGCAGCGCGCAGCGCGAAGCCGCCTGGGACCACCCTCAATTTTTCGCCGTGCCGTCACAGAGGCACGGGGGCATCTGCGCTTAGGCGCCAGCCGCTATCAGCGACGGCGTCCACCGCCGCGGCCACCGCCGCGGCCACCGCCGCCACCTCGGAATCCGCCCCGGGCGCCGCGAAAGCCGCCGCGATAGCCGCCGCGAAAACCGCGACCACCGGCCCAGCCCCAACGCCCGCCCCAACGCGGTCCATAAAAGAAGCCAAACCCGGGATTGGGAAAGACGTAAGGCCAGGCCCCATAGGCAACGGGTACACACCCGACACCGGGAGACCAGAAAAATCCGGGCCCGCAAACAAATTGGGCACGTGCCGAAGGGACCAGCGCGGCCGCGGACAAGATCATCGCCGCCCCGAGCAGAATCCCGACCTTCCTCACTGAATTTTCAACAATCGTCATGGTGACCTCCAGGAGCATTGCCCGTCTGCCGCTGGCGCTATCTGCCCCGGCGACCGCGCCCGCGCATCGGCCGCTGACCGAACCGCGCGAACATTGTGTCCGCCGTCCGCTTCTGGTCGTCTGAGAGGCTGGCGTAAAGCGCGCTGAATGCCGGAATGAACTTCTTCAAAGAATCGGAATGCGCGTCGACGAGACGCGAGTACCAGCGCAGCGAATCCTCCGCCGATTTGTCATTGTCTTGCATGCGCTCTTGCAGCAGCGATCCCATCGACTGGGCATTGGCGGTCATCACATCGGCCATCGCCTTGAATTTGTCTTCCTGTGCGGCCGTGATCTGGAGCCTTTCGTGCAATTCATTGATGCGGTCCTGAATCCGCTCCTCGGGCCCTCTCCCCCGTCGTCGATCCGCGACCGGGGTCGATTTATGTCCGGCGATGTGGGGCTTGGCGAGGCCGGACCACGCGACAGCTGGGGGACCGCTCAGAATCACCGTCATGACAGCCGCCGCTGCGGCGGCGCCGATTGATTTGATCGGATACTTCATCGTCTTGATCCTCCTTGATGGCTGACTTGTGAACGATCTGCTTGATGGAGCTCCTTCTGGTTGCTTTTTCTGGTTTCCCGTACCAACCGCCGTCCGGTCCGCACGCGATGCCGGATCGCTCCGCCCGCGCCGTCCGGACGATATCGCCGGCGGGTGGCCGCTTTGCGCACCGCGCCGGCCCAGGCGCACAAAACCGGACGGTACTAGGGCCTGGAATCCCGGTTTGGCGCAAGCCCTCGATCCGTCGCCGAGGTCTGCCTCCTCCCTATGCCCGCGCCGGCCTCTTGCCTGGCGGGGCTATTCCGCATCTGCGCACCGTCACAGGGATCCTCTCACGGGCCGGCGCATCGAGACCGCCGCCGATAAAGCCGCACCACCGCCATCGGTTCCGGCGCAAGCCATCGGACTTGTCACCTTTGCCGTGCCGTCCCCGGCACAAGCTCCGCGTGGCATCGTCGTTTCGTGGCCGAACGCGAGCGACGCCGCCAACGCGCGAACCGATGCGCCCGCCATCAGCGATGGAATCCGCCACCATGCCCGCCGCCACCGTGGAAGCCGCCGCCATGGAATCCGCCACCACGGAAACCGCCGCCACGATACCCTCCCCAACCTGGTCCGTAAAAGAAGTCAAATCCGGGGTCCGGATAGGGGTAATCCGGCGCAGCCTGGTATGTATTGGGCACACAGCCGTACGTGGGATCGTAATAGTAATAGGCCGGGCAGGCATATTGGGCGCGCGCCGAAGGGAACGGCGCGGCCGCGGCGAGGACCAGCGCCGCTCCGACCAGCAACCCGGTCTTCCTGACCGTTATTCCGGCAACTCTCATGGTGACCTCCCGGAGCATTGCCCTCGTCTGTCGCTGTCGCTACCTGCCCCGGCGGCCGCGACCGCGCATCCCGCGCATCGGCCGCTGACCGAACTGCGCGAACATCCTGTCCGCCATCCGCTTCTGGTCGTCGGAGAGGCTGGCGTAAAGATCACTGAATGCCGGGATGAACTTTTTCAAGGACTGGGAATGAGCATCGACGAGACGTGAGTACCAGTTCAGCGAGGCCTCCGCCGACGTGTCATTGTCTTGCATGCGCTCTTGCAGCAGCGATCCCATCGACTGGGCATTGGCGGTCATCACGTCGGCCAGCGCCTTGAATTTGTCTTCCTGGGCCGCCGTGATCCGAAGCCTTTCGTGCAATTGATTGATGCGGCCCTGAATCCGTGCCTCGGGGCCTCTCCCGCTCGGTTGCGTGTCCGCAACCGGAATCGTCTTGTTGCCGGCGATAGGAGGCTTGGCGAGGCCGGGCCACGCGACAGCCGGAGCGCCGCTCAAGATCACCGTCACGACAGCCGCCGCTGCGGCGGCGCCGATTGATTTGATCGGATACCTCATCGTCTTGATCCTCCTTGATGGCTGAATTCCGAACGATCTGCTGGATGGAGCCCCTATCCGTTTGCCAAAACGTCGTTGGCGGCGGTTCCCTTGTCGACGGATTTCGCCGCCCCGTCTGATATCGCGAGCAGGTGGCCTCGTTCCATTGCTCACCACCCCGGTACGCGCCGACAAAAAAGAAACTGGTGCGGGCCTTCAACCCTTGACGCAAGCCCTCGATCTGTCGCCGGGCTCCGCGGTCCTACCTGTGCCCGCGCCAGGCTCGTGCCCGCCGCCGGCTATTTCGCATTTGCGAGCACCGTCAGCGGAACCTCCTCGCGGCTGGTGCTTTGATACTGCCGCCAATAGAGCCGCACCACCACCATCGAAGCCAGCGCCGCCACCACGATCGGGACGGCGAACAGGAAAAAGATATGCTGCGTCGTCACCTGCCGTGCGATCAGCAGGCCGCCCACCAGCGGCCCGATCACCGAGCCGATGCGGCCGATGAAAAACGCACTGCCGACGCCAAACCCGCGGATCTCCGTCGGATAGATGTTCCCGGCCGCGGCGATGTTGCCGAAGTTGAGGCCGAGCAGGCAGAACCCCGCCGCCGCGACCATGGCCATGATCCCCGTCTCGCTCAGCCCCGGAAGACCGATGCTGGCCACGATCGGTATGGCGCAGAGATAGAGAATGGTGACCGGTATGAAGCCGTAACGGTCGAAGGGCCGCATGATCACCCAGGCCCCCAACGTGCCGCCGAAGCTGAACAACGTCGTGGCGTAGACCGCGCGCTCCAGGGGAACGCCGTTGCCGGTGAGGATCGTCGGCATCCAGCTGTTGATGAAATAGAAGCTCATCGTGGTGATGGCAAAGCACAGCCACAGGAACGGCGTCAGCAGGGCCAGCCGGCCTTCGAACAGGGGACGAAGCGAAAAGCGGCCGCGATTGGCCTCGCCGCCGATGACGAAGTCGGAATCATTGGGGACGCTGCGGCTCAACCCCATGCGGTCCAGCGTCTTCAGGAGCTCACCCCGGCGCGCCGGCCGCAGCGCCAGAAACTTCACGGATTCG
>Ga0123356_10004787_pt1 | contig 13930 bp, 11 predicted proteins | sample TergutEmb28metaG_2_FD_92546 | JGI IMG/M metagenome (GOLD analysis project Ga0123356, IMG submission 92546) | Embiratermes neotenicus P3 segment gut microbial communities from Petit-Saut dam, French Guiana - Emb289 P3 | ecosystem: Host-associated > Arthropoda: Insects > Digestive system > Gut ...
GAGCGTCATGCTCTTCCAACTGCTGCCAACTACAACCCTGGGTTTGAACCCGCCGGTACCGTTACCAGGGTAGAGACGCAACTCGCCGGTGGCGTTGACTATCGCCAAAAGATCGGGAATGCCATCGCCATTCAGGTCGCCCGCCGCGAACACGGTAAGCGCTTTCCAACTCGAACCGATCTGGACTGGCTTATCCAAAGACCCGCCGCCCAGTCCCTTGCGCAGATACAGATTGCCGTTTGGGGTAATCGACATGACGTCGGCAATACCGTCACGGTTCCAATCGCCCGGAGCGATGATCCGGTTGTTGGCCATACCGGTTCCCATTAGCCTGGCCGGCCCGGCCAGCTTGCCTCCGGCCAGGGTTTGGTAGACCACCAGGCGGCCATTCTTGGTCAAGGCCATGACCTCGCCCCGGCCGTCGCCAGTGAAATCTGGGCTGGTGATGACCTGAGCAAACGGCGTGCCCATTGAGGTAGTCACGACCGGCACACCCAGGCCGTTAGCTCGCACCAACTGTGTGCCGGTGTAGGACAGGCCCGTTCGCATAGGGGTCCAATACGACATCGACGGGTTGGACCCACTGAGAATGCCAACCACAACCATCGAGTCGATGCCTTTGTAGTAGAGCGGACCACCGGAATCACCGGGGATCGTTGGCATGGCCACGGCCACAGTGTTCTTCAGATACCGCATTCCCGGGTCGACGTACCGGCTACCCATTTCGATGCGCAGGCCAACGGCCTTCACCACGCCGCACTTTTCGACCCCGCTGCTGACACCCCGACTGCAGACCACGGCACCAACAATGGCGTCGCCCCACCCGACAACATTCCAGGCCTGGGTGGGCGTCCGGAACAGCGATGCCCTAGCGGTGGTCGGGGCGGCGTGGCTGGCGGCGTCGCCAACGATTTCCGCCCCGTTTTTGGCCGCATACCATGACGAACTCTGAATGGTGCCCAGGTTGGCGCCTGCATATCTCACCGTATTACCAGCGGCGCCGCAGTGCCCGGCCGAGATCATTTGCCGGGCGGTTCCCTTCGTCACCAGCACATTGGCTGTGCAATAGCTCCCCCCCTGTGTCACGTTGTAGATCCGCTTGCCAGCCCTTAGTGGACCGGTGTCAATGCTTTCCCCGGAAATCGCCTCGGTGGGCATGGGCACTTCCTCAACCGACACTTCGACCGGGATCTCGTCACCGGCCAATTCGGCCACAACGCCGTCTTCGACCGCTTCTAGGCCGTCAACCTCGTCGACCGCGGCCAGCGCCTCTTCGACCACCTCGTCTTCGACACCCAGCAAGACTTGTCCGTCGCGGTAGTCCACGCCCACCGACACGGCGTCTTCGCCCACGGCCTCTAGGGCCTGCTCGGCGGCGGCGTCAAGCTCAGCCCGGCTAAACTCACTGTCCACCAGGGTCAGGCGGGCTATGTCACTCCATTCATTGGCCCAGGCCTGGTCCTGCTCGGTGAGCCCAACCACGCCCACAACAAAGCCCAGTTGGTCTTCCGCCATCCAAAGGTCAACGTAGCGCTCACCCAAGACGACCTCAGCCTCTTCGGTGATCAAGGAGGCCAGGCGGATGTCGACCGGCTCGACCGTGTCACTAGGGGCGGCGGGCGCAGCCAAGGCCACGGCATCGTTCCCAGCCGCCGTGTTACCGGCTGCCGCGGCCGGCACAGTGAAAGCCATGACGAGGGCACCGGCGCCCAAAACTGCGGATAAACGGGCGATCTTGCGGATGTTCATATTTGGAGCCTTCCTATGGGGCTGTTAGTGGAGGCATAAGCAGGAAGCAGGCCAAGACCGATCCTACCGTGTTGGGCTCTGCGATCAATACCGGCCTGGGTTCGCCGGCCGGTTCGCATGCCGGCAGCACCGGTGGCCTCGCTGCGCCCGATGTCGTTTGCTCGGCTCCCCCAGGCAATCTCGCCAGCGAGGCTCCAGCCAATTGCCGGGTGCCGTCCCCGGCTCGAGAAGTACTAGGGCAGTTCTTCGGCTACTGTCGCCATCAGTTTGTCAACCGTGGGGCGGTCGTATGTGATGCCTCTAACGCCCATGAAACGAGTTTGCATCACCTCTGGCCGGGTCAGCTCCGGCCGGTTGCCGGCTTCCACATCCCGGTAGGCCTTGGCGGCCCGCTTCAGGAAGGTGTTGACCGCGGGAATGTCGTAGCCGGTCAAGATCACTTTCCGGCGCTTTTTGATGACCAGGTTGTCAAAGTCGGCTGCGCGCATCGGCTACTCCCCTGTCGTTAGGCGTCCAGTCATGGCTAATCGTGCTGTCATTAGTCTGTCACAGGTGGCCCCTTGCCGGCAGGCAAATCAGGGACGAGTAAACCGCCAGCAGTCATCAGCCCACGACCGCCGGCGGCCAGGTCCAATGCTAGCCCTTTTGGCAGGCGATTGACGAACCGGCGGCCAGGTCCATGACTAGTGGCCTAGGGCTGGTGTGCGGGAAGCCGTCCCTGCGGCTTCCCCAATCAAAACCAGGCCCTCGCACCAGGTCATGGACCATGGCCTTGCCCCCTCGACGCCGGGTGGCGGTCGTGCCTGACACTTCGCCTCCCTTGTGGAGCGGCGCCATGCCTCTAGGGTGACAAAGCGGTCATGCGGTGCGGCCGTCCTTTCGTCGCTTTTCGAAGGCACACCGGCCGCTAGGCCTCGGTCGAGGTGCAACCGAGGTCGGGATGCACATAACCGCCGCCGGCCACCGTGGCGGGCAATCTGGCACCTTGGCGCGGGCGGCCCCCCCGGATCCGCTGGCGCCGGCACAATTCCGATTGCCGCCTGCGGTAGTCCAATGACAGATTCGGCGCCGGCCGCTGCCAAGACGTCGACACAGGCAACCTGGTCTCGCAGTTCGGTTGGTGGCTCGAGTGTGGTTGCGGCCATTGTCAACCTCCCTTGGATTCAGACGAGTTGCCTCGATTGGTTTGGCAGTAGCGGCAGAACGCGGGCCATTGGCATAGCCCAATTCCAGTCAAGGCGACCGGCCAGATGGGCGGTAGCGCCCTTCGTTCACATTGCGGTAGCCAACTGGATACACAATTTGGCAGCCGAGCCAGGCGAGCCGTTTCGGTGATTTGGGTGGTGGCCTGGGGGCGGCTGGTTGGTCCGCTAACTTAGAATGCCGCTGCGGACGCCGCGCACGGCCACTTGAACCCTGTTTTTCAGCTGCCACTTGGCCATGACCCGACCAATATGCTTCTTGATGGTGGCCTCGGACAGGTGCAGCCGTTCAGCGATCTCCTCGTTTGACAGGCCGTCGATGACCCCGCGCAAGACGTCGCGCTCCCGGCTGGTCAGGCTTTGGCCGCTGGCCGCGCCGGATCTAGATTGGCCGGCCGCAAGCTCACCTAAAACCTTGGCCGCCACCGTGGTTGAGAGCACCATCTCGCCTTTGAGGACACTGGCCAAGGAGGAGCGGAGCTGGTCTGCCGGTTCGGCCTTTGAGAGGTAGCCGTGGGCGCCGTTACGCAAGGCCTGAATAACGTCATCGCCCAAATTGGATGTGGTCAGTACCACGATGCGCGTAGCTGGCAGACTCTGGGCGATGGTTCTGACCGTGTCGATCCGGCTCATGCCTTGCTGGCGGACATCCATCAGCGCCAGGTCTGGACGTAGCACCCGCGCCATGTCGACGGCCTGGTTGCCGTTACCGGCGCATCCAACCACCTCAAAGTCAGGCCAGCGGCTGACCAGAGCCGACAAGCCGTCGCGAAACAGAGCGTGGTCGTCGACAATCATCACTGTGGCCGGTCCTGCGCTCATGCGGCGACTTCCTGGGCGTGCGACAGGACCCCGACGGTATTGACGATGGCCTTGCGATGATCAGCCGAGGAGTCGAGGGCCTCGCTCATCTGGACTAGTGCCGCTAGAGGCTGAGTGGACAGATCCATTAATCGCCATGATGCGTCAACAACCACAATTGGCCAAGAGCCTTTTGGCCCTCAAATACTGCCGGGGTATCTGACCTGTGACAATGCAGCCAGCGCCGGGCGGCGGCCGCAGCGACCTGGTCGCTTGGCGCCTGGTCCAACCAGCCACCCCATTGCAGCCGAAAGTGGCTACTGCGGCCGGCGGGCAGGTTGCTACCGTCCAAGGTATGCCCGGCTGCGGCCAGGTCACGACGGGCGGCCGAGGCTGGTTACCGCCGCCTAGCCTCGGCCGCCTCTCCCGCACTTCATACCGGGCAGACTCTCACCACCTCGAACCAACCCAGGCCAGGCCTTGTCACTAAGCTGGTCGCTGTAAGCGACATTTCGCCATACGCCACAACGGCCGCCAAGACACCAACAAGGGAGCCAGCAAATTGATTTTCAAGACCAGATCACATTGGCGCAAACTTGGCCTTCCCCTTGTGTTCACCATCATCCTGATCGTGGCAGCTGTGTTGTTGGCCCGCCTGGCCGGTCGATCTGACTCCATGCCGTCATGGCTGCCGGCCGTCATTTGGGGCGTGGCCGGCCTGGCCTGGCTGCTTCTGGCTATTCCGCCATTCATCAGGTGGTTCGTTTCAACCGACACCCTCTACAGCGACCGGCTTGAATCGATTGAGGGCGTCATCAAACAGCACCGCCGGGTCATCAGCCTTGAGCGGATCGCCGCGGTTAATGTCGATAGAACCTTGGCGGATCGATTCTTCCGCTCGGGCACCATTGTGGTTCAGACCGCTGGTCATGATTCTGATGTCGATCTGGTCTGCTGCCCTCAGGCCGGCCGGCGCGTTGACCAGATCCGCCAGCAGATGGAGCTTGCCCTTGAGCACCGTGGCAAAGCCGGTGGTGGCGCCGCCAGCCTCTAGGGCTGTCATGCGTTTGAGCTGCCGGCGCAGGCTCCGCCGGTCTTAGGCGCTTTCAGGCGCCAACCAGCTGTTTGGCAAAGACTTCAATGGCGTTGTCGTCGATAGTGCTGGCCCGTGTGGCTTCTCCTGCGATTCGGCTGATGACGAGCTTCTCTATGGCGGTCAACTGGTCCAGATTGAATTCGCCGCCCAAGAATGCCTCGGCTACGGCGCTGGCATGAAGCGATTCCGGAAAGGCGTCAGCCAACTCCGAAGCGCGTTTGTCGTTCTCCTTCATCATGCCGCAGACAAATAGACCCAGCCGAGCCTTCTGCAGGGCCACCTCTTGCCGCTTGACCAGCGCTTTCATCATCTTCAACGGCTTACCGGCGTAAATCGCGGTACCCAAGGCGATGGCCTGGTACTGGTCCAGCCGAGGCTTCTTGACCTCGCCCAGGTTGATCAGGTCAACCTCATGTTCTGCCAAAAGGGAGGCCATCCGTTTAGCGGCCTTGCAGGTGGTGCCGTTTTTGGAGGCGAACACGATGGCAATCTTCACCCCACCGAGGGTATAGGCGCCATCAGGCAGAATCACAGGGCTTGCGGTCCTGTTCACTAACGGTGAACCACCGCCCAGGGTTCGACCGGGGCCAGGCAAGTTGCTGGCACAGCCTCAGGCGTCCAGAAACCCAAGCCAGCAGGTGCCTACCGGAGGTGACCGCGGCCTGGATGGGCCCTTTGCCAGTTGCCTAGGGCCAGCGCAGGTCGACATCCGGTGCCCGCCCTTTCGACTCCAGGAACTGGTTGAAACTGGTGGCCCAATCCTTGTGCCAAGCCTGCTGCTTGGAGTGTAAGTCTCCTAGGTCCATCTGGTTGACCTCTGAGAACTTGACCGCAATGGCGTCGAGGACGGCGATAGTGGCGCGGACATCGGCAGCCGCGTCATGCAGGTGCTCGGTTTGCCGGATCCGGTAGTGCCCCATCAGATCACCAAGTTTGCGCTTGCCCCGGCGGTAGCGGTCGACCCCGCGGTCAATCACCAGCGGGTCCAACACTGGGCGCACCTCACCGCCAAGCCGCTGGCTGAGCGACTCAAGGCCGTTGCGGGCCAGTTCGGCTTCAAGAATCCGCAGGTCGAATGAGGCGTTGAAGGCCACCACTGCCAGGCCGCTGGCCAGGGCATTGGCCAGTTGGGCTGCAATCGCCTCCAGCGCCTGGGCTGGTTCTTGACCGTTGGCACGAGCAAACTCAGTGGTGATGCCATGCACGGCGGTGGCTACAGCTGGGATTTCAACGCCCGGGTTGATTAGCCAGGCCCGCTCAGTGGTGGTGCCATCAGCGGCCCGCCGCACCAGCGCCGCCGTGACAATGCGATCCTTCTGGGTCGATGTGCCGGTGGTCTCGGTGTCAAAGCCAACAAGTGGACAATCTCGCAGTGGCATTTGGCCCGCCCTTCGCCGCAACTTCGCTGTGTTGGTTAACTCTCTCACTTGCCACCGACATCTCACCTTTGGACGCGAGGCCATGGCCAAGCCAACCCTTGGCGCCAGGCGGGCCGCCCGGCATCGGGCAGCAACCCATCCGCCCAGGCGACCACCGCCACTAACAGTGGGTCTGCAACCTTTGACGGGCATTTATCTTTGAGGCGCGGGCCCCAGCCACGCGGGCATTAACCCCGAAGCAAGCCGGACCCCGGACGAGCCTTGATGCCCCAGCTTGTAGGCTTGGCGCCGTGAGCAACGAAGTTGAGATTGGCCGCGGCAAGCAGGGACGGCGGGCCTACGCCCTCGATGACGTGGCGGTTGTACCTTCCCGGCGGACCCGTGACCCAGAAGAGGTCTCAGTGGGCTGGCAGATCGACGCCTATCACTTCGCCATCCCGATTCTGGCGGCGCCAATGGACTCGGTCATGTCACCGGCCACGGCTATCCAGTTGGGCCAGTTAGGCGGCCTGGGCGTACTGGATCTTGAAGGCCTTTGGACCCGTTATGAAGACCCGCAGCCGCTACTTGACGAGATTGTCACACTGGACGCGCCCCGGGCCACCGCCCGCTTGCAGGAGATATACAGCCAGCCGGTCCAAGAGGAACTGATCACCCGGCGCATATGCGAGATGCGCGATGCCGGTGTTACAGTCGCCGGGGCCCTGTCACCTCAACGAACCCAACAGTTTTGGCGCACGGTGGTAGATGCCGGTGTTGACCTGTTTTTGATCCGCGGTACAACGGTTTCCGCTGAGCATGTCTCGTCCGGTTGCGAGCCGCTGAATCTCAAACGCTTCATTTACGAACTTGATGTGCCGGTGATTGTCGGTGGCGCGGCCACCTATACCGCCGCACTTCACCTGATGCGGACCGGCGCGGCCGGCATCCTGGTTGGTTATGGCGGCGGCGCGGCCCACCGCACTCGCATCACCGTTGGTATTCACGCGCCCATGGCCACGGCTATTGCCGATGTGGCGGCCGCCCGCCGGGACTACCTGGACGAATCGGGTGGACGCTATGTCCACGTCATTTCTGATGGCGCCGCTGGTACTTCCGGTGATGTGGTCAAGGCGATCGCCTGTGGGGCTGATGCGATCATGCTTGGTGCGGCCCTGGCCCGAGCCTCCGAGGCGCCCGGAAGGGGCTGGCATTGGGGTCCTGAAGCCCACCATCCCAAGCTGCCGCGGGGGGGCCGGGTTGAGGTCGGCACCATTGGCTCACTCGAGCAAATCCTCTTTGGCCCGGCCACTCAGGCCGAGGGCAAATCCAATTTCATCGGTGCCCTGCGCCGGGCCATGGCTTCGACCGGCTACAGCGATGTCAAGGAATTCCAGCGGGTCGAAGTGGTGGTCAGCCCCTACAAGACCTAGCCCTTGGTGAGCAGTTGGGGCGCAGCCTGGCAGGTACGAACCAGTCTTTTGCTGCACCTAGCAGACATCCGCTGGACGAGTGTTGCGCCTGGCAGGCCCGAACCAGTCTGGTGCTGCACCTAGCAGACATCCGCTGGACGAATGTTGCACCTGGCAGGCACGAACTAGTCAGGTGCTGCACCTGGCAGACATCCGCCAAACGAATGTTGCACCTGGCAGGCACGAACCAGTCTTTTGCTGCACTTAGCACACACCCGCCAAACCAATGCTGCACCTGGCAGACACTGCCACTAGATCACCTGGTCCTTTACCCGGTCAGTTCTGCCAACCGCAGCAGAAGAATCCCGGAACCATGCACAGCGTCACAACCAACACCGCCCAGTGTGCGAAGCGCAGCAACAGACACCGCACCGCGTGCCAACCGCAGCGGAAGAATCCCGGGGAGCATGCACAGCGTCACAACCAGCACCGCCCCAATCGCGATCCGAAGTAGTCAACGCCTCAGTGGGCAATACCGCAAGATGCGAACTCGACCTCACGCGGCTTGAGTGGTCTGAGCAGCCTGATCTGCCTGCCGTAACGTCGAGCGCAGACGAGCGACGAACAATCCCGGGTCTTGGGTGATCATTTGCCAGGTGACCTGCAACACCCGAAACCCGGAGGCCGTCATGGCATCAAGCCGGTCCCGGTCGTTTTCGAACGCCTCTGCACTTGAGTGGTAGCGCCATCCATCCGCCTCAACAACCACCTTTTGCCTCCGGAACAGGATATCGACCATGATGCCCCGTCCACCCACTCGTATGGTTGCGTTGACCTCGAAACCCGTGAAGCCCTCTTCCTTGAGTGTCTTCACCACTAGGAACTCAAGAATCGACGCGACACCCAGTTCGATCCACTCTAGGTAGCGACGCAGTTTGACAACCCCCGGCCTTCTGGCCCTGGCGGCAAGGGCCTCAGAGAATTGGGCAGCCGTGATCACCTTTCGGGTCACCGCCCAGGCAAACAATTCGTCGGCCCGTTTGGGTTCCAGGCTGGCTAGCGTGTCGACCAGAGCCCAAGCCACGTTCTGCAGGAATCCCCCTGCGGCTCGCCGACTCTCACCCTCGGCCAAACCCCGACGATGAGCCAACAAGCCTGGCTTGGGTCTTCGGCTGGTGGCCACTGCGCAATCAACCCAGTTGATGCCGGCCAGCGGCAGGTTCGGCAGTTGCATCATCAAAGCGATTGCCCCACACACCACTGCGTCGGGCCAGGTCAGCCAGGCAGACCAGCCACCGCGCTCTGCCGTCCGCGGCAGACCGGCGGGCCCCAAGGCGAATCCGGCAAACGGTACCCACAGTCGCTTCTTCAACCGGTATGCGACTTGGCCGCGGGTGAATCCGTCTTCCAGGGCCTGAGCCCTAGTAAACAATCCGGCTTGGCTGTGGGCGATGGCGGGTGTCTGGCTGCCCACTATTGTCTGTGCCCTATGTTCCATGGGCACATAATGCCCAAAAGCCAGCGGTGGCGCTTTGACCGCGGCGGCGGCCTGTGGATAACCGTTTTTCGAGTCGGTACCGGCCCCGCGGGGCGCCACCCATCCGGCGCCAGGGACTCTCACAATTGGGCCCCCGGCCTGCACTGACTCCCACCAATAGTTGAGGGGTTGGCCGACTGTCGCCGAACAACTGTTGCGCCCAGCAGGCCCGAACCAGTCTGGTGCTGCACCTAGCACACACCGGCCAAACCAATGTTGCACCTGGCAGGTACGAACCAGTCTTTTGCTGCACCTAGCAGACATCCGCTGGACGAGTGTTGCGCCTGGCAGACACTGCCACTAGATCACCTGGTCCTTTACCCGGTCAGTTCTGCCAACCGCAGCAGAAGAATCCCGGGACCATGCACAGCGTCACAACCAACACCGCCCAGTGTGCGAAGCGCAGCAACTAACACCGCCCAGTGTGCGACGCGCAGCAGAAGAATCCCGGGACCATGCACAGCGTCACAACCAACACCGAACCGTAAGCCAACCGCAGCACCCAACCACCCCAGGGGACCTAGCCGCCAACCGCCCTAAACCACGCCCGGTGAGGGCAAACGAAAGGGGCCCGGCCGGCCAATGCCGGTCCGAGCCCCATCGTTGGTCTTGACGGAGTCAGCCAATCTTGGCCAGGACATCCCTGGCACTCAGGATTAGATAGTCGTCACCGTCGATTGTGACTTCGGTGCCACCGTACTTGGAGTAGATGACGCGGTCATCAACGGAAACATCCACTGGAACGCGGTTGCCATTGTCGTCGAACCGACCTGGGCCGACGGCCACAACCTCGCCCTGTTGGGGCTTCTCCTTGGCGGTGTCCGGAATGACCAGACCGGACGCTGTTGTTGTTTCTGCCTCGACCGGACGAACAACAATCCGGTCTTCAAGCGGCTGAATGGAGACCGACACTGCGGACCTCCCCTTCGCAAGGTAGATGGGAAACGGACTTCGCCCACTAGTTCTTCTAGGTCCATGCCGTCGCGGTGCCATGGATCAGCGCCCCAGGTGGGCGGTTGGCCTCGCGGCCAACCGGGGATAAGACTAAGCGTTCGATTAGCACTCGGTCAAGGCGAGTGCCAGCCGTGTCAGTTTGACCGCCCCCCTGGCACCGTCCAACGCCACTTCCGGCCGGCGCCCAAGACACCAACCAGCACGTCACGCCCACCCAAGCCAGCCAAACCCGGGCCGTTCCAACGACACGAGGGACGGCATCGGGCGCGGGGCCAATCGCCAGTGGCATAGGCTTGGAAACCACCAGATGCGATCTCCAAGCAAAGGATCGAGCATGACGGCATTAGTGCTGGGGGACGCCCTAATTGACCTTGTGCCCGCGACCAAGCAGGGCGGGGCGGTCAAGGCACTGCCCGGAGGATCCCCGCTCAACGTCGCCGTTGGCCTTGGGCGGCTGGGACGGCCCACCTACCTCGGTGCTTGGATTGGGCCAGACCCCCACGGCCAGCTAATCAAAGATCACCTGGCCCAGTCCGGCGTTGGCCTGCTGCCCGGTTCGACCAAGGCGCCGCGCACCTCGACCGCCCAAGTTGAGCTGGATCCAGACGGCCAGGCCAGCTACCGTTTTGACTTCGCTTGGAGCATGCCGGCCATCCCCACCGCCCTGCGGCCCCGCGTTATCCACACCGGCTCTATGGGAGCAACCGAAAGGCCGGGCGCCACCCAGGTGCTGGACTTGTTCTCGGCCAACCCGGCCGGGTCGACTTTGAGCTTCGATCCCAACATCCGGCCGGCCATTATGGGTCCGGCCGACCAATTGCGACCCCGGATCGAGGCCATGGTTGAGCTCGCTGACCTGGTCAAGGCCTCTGACGAGGACTTGGCTTACCTCTACCCCGAACTCGACCCGGTGGCTGCGGCCAAGCGCTGGGCCACGGCCGGTCCAGCCTTGGTCTGCCTAACTGAGGGCGCCGGGGGGGCGCGGCTGTGGACCGCCAGTGGCGCCGAGATCGCCCAACCGGCCCCTGCCACCGAGGTGGTCGACACCGTTGGCGCCGGCGATTCGTTTACCGCCGGTTTGCTCGACCAGCTTTGGCACCTTGGACTGCTGGGACGGGCGCACCGGTCCCAACTGAGGCACATTTCAGCTGAGGCCGCCGCCAAAGCGTTGGACCACGCCAGCCAGGCCGCCGCTGTGACGGTCTCGCGGGCGGGGGCGGACCCGCCGTGGAGCCGTGAATTAGGCTAGGCCCATGCGTTTGGCCGATGCCGAAGCCTTGGCCTCCCCGCCAGGTCGCCTATTACTAGCCTCGCTGCCCGAATACCAGGCCGACTTGGCCGTCAAGATCAGTGATGGGCTTAGGGCTCGCGGCATAGACCCGGGTTTGGTGGCGGCGGCCTTGACACAATCTCGACTACGGGCCAAAGCCCAGGCCAAGTTTGGCGATTTCGCCAACAACCTGCTCTTCACCGACACCGGGCTGCAGCAAGCCACCAGGCTCAATGTCGCCGCCCACCGGGCCGGGCGCTACCGGGCGGCCGGGGCTGAGGTTGTCGTTGACCTTTGTTGCGGCATAGGCGCTGACTCGCTGGCCATGGCGGTCCTAGGCCTGTCAGTTCGGGCCTACGAACGCGACCCGGTGACGGCCAGACTGGCCCGGGCAAATCTGTCAGGTTTCGAGGACTGTTCAGTCAGCTGTGGCGACGGTATGGCCGCTGATCTGGCGGGGGTTGAAGCGGTCTTTGCTGATCCAGCCCGGCGGCGCGGCGCGGGCCAAGGTCAGGGCCGGGTTTTCGACCCAGCGGCTTACAGCCCGGCTTTGGACCAGGTCTTGGCCCTGGCTTTGGACCGGGACTTGGCTCTGGGCGTGAAACTGTCCCCCGGGCTGCCGCACAAGGTAATCCCGCCGGGCGTCGAATCGGAATGGGTTTCGGTTGACGGCCAGGTGGTCGAGGCGGCCTGGTATTTCGGTCCGCTGCGAAGAGACGGTTTGGCCGGCAAAACTGCCCTGGTTATCCAGGGATCGAAAGCCCATCGCTTGGCCGCCGATCCGAGGCCCAGGCTGTCGGTCGGACCGCTGGGCCGGTTCCTTTACGAACCCGATGGCGCTGTCATCAGGGCCAGCTTGATCGAACAAGCCGCCAGCCGGGCCGGTTTGACGGCCAACTTGCTGGCCCCTCGGATCGCCTACATCACGGCGGAGGAGAAGGTCGACTCGGCCTTTTTCCGCGGCTATGAGGTGCAAGACAGTTTTCCGTTCCAGCTAAAGGCGCTGCGCCAATACCTGCGGGCCCGCGACATTGGCCAACTCACTATCAAGAAACGCGGCACGGCGGTCGAGCCAGCTCAGCTGCGCCGGCGACTGGACCTGCGCGGTGATCAGGCCGCCACGCTTGTCTTGACCCGCCTGTCTCAGCGACAATCGGTCCTAGTGGTCAAGCCACTTGACACCACTGATCAGCCAAAGGAGCGGCCGTGACAATTGACTTTGCCGCTTCGCCGCGTAGTTCGGTTGGCATCGAATGGGAGTTTTTGACCATTGACCACACCAGCGGTGGTCCCGCGCCGGTAGCCACCCAAATGCTCGACCAACTCCGGGCGGACCAAGGCAAGCCCCGGGTGCCACACCATTCGCCAGTCAGTTTTGCCCCGAACGACACCCAGCCACAAGGCGCGGACATTTTCTCTGAACTGCTGACCAACACCATCGAACTGGCTTCCCACCCGCGCCTGACAGTGGCCAAGGCCGCGGCCGATCTAGCGGCCGGGTTAGAACAAATCACGGCCCTGGCTGAGTCATTTGGCGCCGATCTGATTGCCGCCGGCACCCACCCGTTCGCCCAGGCTGCCCTCCAGCCCATCACCGATTCGCCGCGTTACCAGCGGCTAATTGACCAAACTGCCTGGTGGGGCCACCAGCAGATGATCTGCGGTCTGCACACTCACGTTGGGATCGACAACCGAGCCAAGGTCATGCCGATCCTGCACGCCCTGAGCTACTACATGGGACACCTGCAGGCCCTTTCGGCCGCCTCGCCGTGGTGGGGCGGGGTCGACACGGGCTACGCCTCAAACCGGGCCATGGTCTTTCAGCAGCTACCGACCTCCGGCCTGCCCTTGCCGTTCGACGATTGGTCCGAGTGGGAGGCCTACGCCGAAAGCCTGCAACGAGCCAAAATAGTCGAGCAAGTCAACGAAATCCGCTGGGACATCCGGCCGGCCCCCGGTTTTGGCACCATCGAGGTTAGGGTCTGTGATTCGGTGCCAAGCCTGCTTGAGGTCGAGGCCCTATCTGCCTTGACCCAATGCCTGGTCGAGGATGCCTCTCAGGCGCTCGACCAAGGCCAGTCCCAGCCCGGTTTGCCGCACTGGTATGTCAAGGAAAACAAGTTCAGAGCCGCCCGTTTTGGGCTCGACGCCTCGGTCATAATCAATCAGGCCGGTGAGCAACGCCCGGTCCGCGACGATGTCGCAGACTTAGTCGACCGCCTCCAACCAGTGGCCGCCCACCTAGGCTGTTTGGACCAGCTCAACGCCATCCACCAGATCCTTGAGCAGGGCGCCTCTTGCCAGCGCCAGCAATTGGCCGCCGCGGCCAAGGGCGGCGACCTCAAGGCGGCCACCGTCCACCTAGTCGACGAACTCCACGCCGCCCAACCTCTCCCACCCCACTAATCAGTCCCTGACCTGCATCTTTGCCGCGACTGAGGTTACGTTGGTTTTGGCCTGTTTTTTGTGGCCTGTTCAGGGCCTATGGGCAATGACTTCGGCTGAAGTGTTGCCAGGGATACGGCGTGCCGCATCCAGCATGTGACCCGAA
>Ga0123356_10004788_pt1 | contig 13929 bp, 10 predicted proteins | sample TergutEmb28metaG_2_FD_92546 | JGI IMG/M metagenome (GOLD analysis project Ga0123356, IMG submission 92546) | Embiratermes neotenicus P3 segment gut microbial communities from Petit-Saut dam, French Guiana - Emb289 P3 | ecosystem: Host-associated > Arthropoda: Insects > Digestive system > Gut ...
AAGGGAGGGTAGAGATATCCAACTGGAGGGAGGTGAGAACGTGACAGTGTACGAGGCCTTGATACTTATGATAACCTTCGGTATCTTTATCGTCGGTTTGATTAACCTGGTCATCGTGATTGTGAGACGCATAAGAAAATAACCGGCTACCCGTGCAAAGGACTGCCGGTTATTTCTTCCTGTAGAATACGAAGCAGGCCCGCCGCTCATGGCGGCTGTGCCCGAGAGAGTGTCATCAGCACTCTCTCTTTGTGTCCCAATTATACTCTTTTCGTTCGGTTTCGTCAAGCACTAATTTTTAAGTGTTCCAATGCTTAATGCTTAGTGCTTAATGCTTAATTAGGGACGGAGGTTACGGATTCCGGAGTCTGTTTATGATGCGTCGAGGAGATGTTCCCTTAGTTTTGCTATTACTTCGCTTGCATCTATTGGCTTGCCCAGATGGCCGTTCATCCCGGCAGCGATGCAGCGTTCGATATCCTCGCGAAATACATTAGCAGTCATCGCAATGATCGGGATACTCCCCGCGCCTTTGATCCCTGACGAGCGTATGCGTTTAGTCGCCTCGAACCCATCCATCTCAGGCATCTGAATGTCCATCAGTATTAGCTCATATGCATCAGAATCCGCTGTATATTTTTCGACTGCGTCGGCGCCATCGACGGCGAAATCGATCTGAACTCCCGTGTCTTCGAGAAGCGCAAAAGCAATCTCGCGGTTTATTTCCACATCCTCGGCAATAAGGATGCGTTTCCCTTCAAGCGCTCCCCTGTCGTCTGCCATTATGGCAGGCGCCTCTTTTTTGACCGATTGACGCCCGATCCTGACTCTGACTTCAAAAAAGAAGGAAGCGCCTTTTCCAAGCTCTGATTCGACCCAGATGCTCCCGCCCATTTTTTCGATGATCCGCCTCGAAATAGCTAGTCCAAGCCCTGTACCGCCATATTTACGCGAGATGCTTCCATCCGCCTGCTCAAACGGCATGAACAAATGGCTCTTTTGTTCGTCTGAAATCCCGATCCCATTGTCTTTGACCATGAAACGTATCGTGAGGGAATCGTCTTTTTTCCCTGTTATTTTTGCCGTCATCGCTATTTCGCCTTTCTCAGGCGTGAACTTTACAGCATTTGCGAGAAGGTTCGTTACGACCTGGCTGAGGCGCTGCCCGTCCGAGATCAGCGTGCCCGGGATGTTACTGTCGATATCGACGATAAGGGCGAGTCCTTTTTCCTCCGCTCTCAAGCGGACGATATTATTGACGTTTTCGATCATTTCATAAAAGTCAAATTCCGCTTTGTCAAGTTCGAGCTTGTCTGCATCAATTTTTGACATGTCCAGCACATCATTTATCACACCCAGCAGATATGTTGAGGCATCCTCGATTTTTTGGAACGCATAGTCCTTTTTTTCTATATCGGGGGCGGCCTTCCCGATTGATGACATGCCTAAAACCGCATTCATCGGGGTGCGCATCTCATGGCTCATGCGTGCAAGGAAGTCAGTTTTCGCACGGGCGGAGCTTTCTGCAAGCTCCCTTGCGTGCTCGGCTTCACGCCTTGCCTGGACGACGTCAGTCATATCGTGAAAAACGACCATTGTCCCCATCATCGTTTCGTCCTCATACAGCATCGGGGCAACGGTTATATAGTAGTCCCGCAGCATCCCGCAGTGGCCAAAGACGATGCTTTGCTCGATTTCGCATGTTTTTTTGTCCTTGAGCGCATCTTCAAAAAGGCTGTCCATGCTCTGCAAAAAAGCCTCGGTCGTCAGGGACGAGAATAATTCTCGGAATGTCTTGCCCTGAATTTCGTCAACAGCGAATAGTTTGCCGTGCTGCCTGTATGATTCGCTTGACAGGACGACTTTTCCTTCTGTGTCAAAGACCAGAATGATGTTTGGGGTGTTTTGAAGGAGCAGGCTCAGATATTGCTGCAGCTTGGATCTTTCCTGGTGTTCGCTTTTTTTCCGCTCTTCCAGTTGCTGGATCATGGAGTTAAACGCCGACGAGAAGTCGCCCATGAAATCAACCCGCTGGTTGTAATTGCCTTTTGCGACTTGCTGCGTCTGCCAGGTAAGGTGCCTGAGAGATGCATGTAATGATTTCAGTTGGGACGCAAGTTCATTTGAGGGCGGGGGCGTCGAGCCATGCAGGTCGCCTTTTGCAAGAGCTTTCGCAAGGAGCTGGGCTTCCATCACGCATTCGGAAAAGTAGCGGAGCCCTTTTCCGAAATCCTGGAAGCTTTCCGGCAGTTCCTCGATTTCAAGCTTTGCATTCGATGGATTATATATGACGTCCCGCAGGTATTCGAACAATACCGCACCGACCTGTTCCACGACCTTCACCCCTTGTAAATTAGTGTTCTATGTTGTGATAATAACGGTTGCAGTTACTTTAAGGTCAATATGTCGATGAAAAAAAACTGAATTATTTTTTCGCATACGTGCGCTGGCAATCACATCAATAATACCAAGGGTTTATTGCCTCATGGCGGTTGTCCCGAGGGGTTTCATAACAATTTGATGGCATGTAAGGTTTAAAAACTCAACAGATAACGTTTAAGAAGCTTGAACCCAAATAAATTAGTTTCGGCTTGCCCTTCACTTGAATGTATGTTACGATTTGAGTGGTTGAAAGACAAAAACGAAGAGTTCAGTGTGACAAGAATTATTCATCGTTAATTGTCAATTGTTAATTGTCAATTGTCAATTGCTTAAAGGGGGTGCCAGGAGATATGGGGGGCAGGAAACCTTTGTTATCGGCGCAGGCGCGTAGCTATATGGCGGCGATGGTCACGATCGTTTCGTGGGCTTCGGCCTTCCCAGCAACCAGGTACTTGCTTCAATATTATTCACCGGGCGCGATAATGCTTTTGCGATTCCTTCTTGCGGTGTTGATACTTGTTGTTATTGGCTTCATCAAGAAAATCAGGCTGCCGAAATTAAAAGATATGCCGTTAATCGTTGCGCTAGGCATCAGCGGCGTCTTTTTGTTTAACTTTTTCTTGAACACGGGCACTATTAACGTCGTGTCGGGGGTCAGCAGTTTTATTGTTGGGACTTCGCCGGTTTTTATACTCATTCTGGCCCGGATTTTTCTTAAAGAAAAAGTAAAGCCAATCTGCTGGGTTGGTGTTTCGATCAGCTTCTGCGGCCTGATGGGTGTGACGCTCAGCCAGACTATAGGTTTTTCTTTTAACACCGGCATATTGCTTCTTGTTGGCGCAGCGCTTTCAGGAAGCATTCTCAGCATAACCCAGCGCCAGCTTGTAAAGATATATACGACGCTCGAGGTCACGACTTATGCCATTATTGTCGGCACGGCCTGTATGCTGGTTTATTTGCCTGACATCTTACGCGAGTTTCCGGGCTCACCTTGGCAGTTTAATCTCGCTATTGTTTATATGAGCATTTTCCCTGCTGTGCTGGCTTATCTGACCTGGGGTTACGCTTTGTCTAAGGCAGAAAAGACTACTCATGTCACGGTGTTTTTGTATCTGATACCTTTTCTTGCGTCTCTTATTGGGTTTGTCTGGCTCAACGAGACTTTTTCGCTCGTTTCGCTGCTGGGCGGGGTCCTGATCGTCTCGGGCATGGTTCTGACGAATGTTTTTGGAAGATCAAGATGACTTGAATTCGAGTGCAGACAGGCTATTGCCGGTAGTGCATTCCGTCAGCGAAACCATGGACGGTGGAGCGCGCTCATTAGGCGCATGGATGCGGCTATGAGCGTAGGAATGCAATAGCGGCAATAGCCTGTCTGCACTCGAATTCAATTATTTTTAGTGCAAATATCATTGACATTGACCTGCGTGCGGGTTATTATCATTAGCGGTGAAATTTAACTGCTTCGCTTTTAATTATGCATTATTAATTATGAATTATGAATTATTAACGGGGGTTATTGATTATGACAATCGCAAAAGAGAGCGTAACTATCGAGGGGTATGAGCCTTTACGGGCCGCTGCGGAGAAAAAGGTAAAGCTGCTGCGGACGGCTAAGGGGCCTTACTTTTTGTACTCCATGCTGGCGGGGGTTTTCGTCGGGTTCTGTATGATTCTTATTATGGTGATCGCAGGGCTGACAGGCTTTGGCTTTACAGGGCTTAAGATGCTGCAAGGCGCAAGCTTCGCCGCCGCCCTAAGCCTCATTGTTTATGCCGGCTCGGAGCTCTACACCGGTAATGTCTTCACAATGACGACCGGCTACATGATGAGGAAAGTGACGCCGCTTATCGCCGTTTGTCTTGTTGTTTTTTGCTGGCTTGGCAATTTTGCAGGTTCTATTGTAGTCGCTGCTCTTTATCAGGGGACCGGTCTTCTTTCCGGCGCGACTCTGGAGGCTGTTAACTACTCCGTGCTTGCCAAGACTGACGGGAATTTCTTTGAACTATTCTGCCGCGGCATAGGATGTAACGTCCTTGTTTGCCTTGCTGTCTGGGCTTGCTACAGGATGACGAGCGAGTCTGGTAAGCTCATTATGATTTTCTGGTGTATTTATCTGTTTGTTGTCATGGGGTTTGAGCACTCCATCGCCAACATGACTCTTTTCAGCCTTGAGGTGTTTGGCGGGACAAGCCCGGAGGTTATGGCCCGCATGGCAAAAAATCTTGCGGCGTCTACGCTGGGTAACGCGGTCGGCGGCATGCTTCTCGCTTATGCCTACTGGCCGATAGCACGCGGCTTGACAAAAGCAACGATGCCGAAGTAAATTCGGAATTAGGAATTCGGAATTCGGAATTTATGGCTGTATTCCAAAGAGGCTGGAGATTATTCGTCGTCAACCTCTTTTTTGTGCAAATGAATGCTGTCACGGTGTTGTGTTGCAGTCTGAAGCCACATGCTAGATGACTGGACAGCCATTAAGCTTAATAAACTCCAATAAAAAATACTTAATAGTTACGTATCAGCCTCCTGGTCCTGGCACATAATTCCGAATTCCGAATTCCGAATTCCGAATTACTCCTCTCCCTACTTCGGTTTCCACTCTATATAAACCACTTGTTCCCCGTCTTGTATTATTGCTGTTTTTCCTTTGTCAAAATCGGCTGACGGACATACCTGGGCGGTTTCGCCTTTAGGGCTTTCACTCTGGATGTAGTCCCCTGTCTCGCTCCTAATTTTCCAAAGCTTTGCATCAGGCTCAACTTCAACTGTGTTCTGGCAGTAACCTTCCCCTGTGGTTCTGCCGGACCGCCTGCCCTGGCCGCCGGACACCCCAGCGGTCGAGTCGTTTTCCAGACCTTCAGGGGCTGTTTCGCCTGAATCGCCGAGTTTTGAATACAGTATTGAAAACAGGATGTATAAAATGCCGCCGACTAAAACAAGGAAAGCGACCATAACCGCAAGTGCGAGAAGATTTTGGGTGATCCACAGCAAAAGCGGCAGTCCGACGTAAAGCGACAAGACTGTGCTGAGCCACTGGGTCATCTGTTTTTTTAGGTCTGATCTCATTACCAGCAAGGATGCAGACACGAGCGCGAGGCACAGCACCACGAAATAGATCACCGGGACGAACCACCGTATCTGGTTTTGTTCGATATTCAACCAAAGCGTTTCGAAGCTGTCTATTGCCACATGGCGTTCATAGATAACTCCCCAGGCAAAGAGCAGGTATATCACGACTGATACAAACACGACCAGCATCAGGAATACGATCAGGGCGCGTTTGAATCCTTCCTCGCTCAAGAAAAGCGCAACATTAATCGCAAAAAACGAGAGCGCCAGTAATATCGTCCAGGCGACGGGGACGAATCCGCCCATGTAGACCGGAAGGGTTCCGAGTGTCAGAGCTCTGCCCCATTGGCCGATTCCTTCGCCGATCACAGCGATCTGGGTCATGTAGCCGTTGTTCGCCAAAAAAGATGAGAATGCGACTACAATCATTATAAGCGCTGCGATCCTGGCTGCCATCATCGCAAGCGTTATGGAGTTTGAGAGCGGGTCTTTTTGGATGTTCTGTATGCTGTTCCCTGTTTCGGTAAAGGTCGTGCCGAAGAAGTTTATTAACCAGCCGAAAAAACCTTTAAGTACCTTTTTAAATGCGTTTTTCATACAAGATTCTCCAATCGCTATGCCTTTTTCTGGAACATCCAGAGTCCGAAGAGGATTACTGCTCCGCCGATGTATGTCCCGAGGTCCGGGGCTTCACGGAAAATCGCATATGCTGCAAAACCTGCTATGAACGGCGGTAGGTAGTTGAAATTAGACACATCCGCAGTCCTTTTTGCGATCGCAAATGCTTTTGACCAGCATAGATAGGATATGCCGCTTGCGCCCATTCCGAGGTAGATAAGCACGGCTATAGCTGTTGGCGGCGCTGCCGAAATGTCCCTGATCGTTGAGGGCAGCATCGGCGTCATCAGTATCGCGGCTGCTGCAAGGCTGTAAGCGCTGCTCTGCAGCGCCTTGTAGCGTTTTGTCAGCCATCTTTGGATCAGGCCGTAGATACTGAGAAGAAATGCAGCGAATAGCGTGTACAGTACGCCTACGTTTACCGAGAGCAGTCCGTTCCAGAATACGAGTATCATCAGCCCTATAAATGATACCCCGCTGAAGAGCCAGCCGAGCGGCCGGATTTTTTCTTTGAATACGGCAACTGCTAATAGCGCGGAGAACAGGGACGTGGCAGCCAGAGCCACATTTCCTGTGGCGGCTGTGACCCGTGCGAAGCCGAGGTTAAAGAATACCAGATAGAACGCGAACCCGACGGCGCCCGCAGCAAAGAATACAGGGATGTCGCGGGGGCGCGGGGGTGGCATTTTTTTGATAAGGCAGATGATTAGCAGCGTTGCTGCTGCAATCCAGATGCGAGCGGCGCCGAGAGTCACTGCGGTGAAATAGTCGAAGGTCAGGCGGATCAGCACTGATGCGAATCCCCACAGGAGTACGGTTATCGAAGCGAATATCCAGTATTTGTTTTTCATCGTGTCCTCCGAATTTTCCCTTGTTGGATATGCTTCCCCTCGATTATATCTTTGTGTCCGTTTTGTGTCAAGTGAGGCGATTAAATGACAGATTACAGGTCACTGTTTATCTGAAACGAGGGTCTTTGGGTATGATTTTTGCTGCCGAGGGCCTTCGTGCAGTAGCCGCTGTTCCCTCGTCATCAAAAATCATACCCAAAGACCCTGACATATGCCGGGGTGTGACAAGAAAAGATTTAATGACAGATTATGCCATCAAAAGAAGGTTTTTCTTGACTTTTTACGCAATTTTGTTCATATTATAATAAGGTTAAGGCAGCGAGGGCCGATGCAGAAATTAGAAAAAGAGGTGCTGGGATATGGAGTGCAAATGCGCAGGAGAGCACGATCTTTCCTGTTCGGCGATTGATATTAGTTTATTGGAGCCCCATTTAGCCAAGTTCCCGCGATCAGGCGCAAAAGGAGATTTAAGCGCGATCCTTCAGATCACCCAGGACATTTACGGCTATCTCCCAAGGGAGGCTATCGAATATATTGCGCGCCGCTTTCGTATCAAACCCGCCAAAGTCATGGGGGTTGTTTCATTTTACACGCAGTTCCGGACGAAACCGATCGGAAAAAACCTGATTATGCTCTGCCAGGGCACCGCTTGCCATGTTAATGGCTCCCTTGTCATCGAGGGCGCAATCAAGGATTTTCTGGGCGTTGCCGAAGGGGACATTTCTGATAATGGACTGTTCACCTATTCTAACGTGGCTTGCGTTGGATGCTGCAGCCTGGCGCCGGTCATAATGATCGGCGATAAGACTTATGGCGGTCTCAACAAGCAAAAGACGGAAAATATTCTTAAAGACATTGAGCAGAAGGAGATATCCCCATGAGGATAACTGTTGGAAAAGGCAGTTGCGGCATCGCCGCCGGCGCCTCCGAGATATTCGACATGCTGGAACAGAGCCATATGAAGCCGGAAAACTGCTCGGTCGAGCAAACCGGCTGCATCGGACTATGTTATCTGGAGCCAATCGTTAACATCGAAAGCGGTCTGGGGAAACGCACATTCGTCAAGGTGACCCCGGAGGGCGCTGACGAGATTCTTAAGCTGGTTGCCGGTAAGGAAAACGAAGCCGGGAAATATGCCATCCTCCAGGAGGATATCGATATCCTTGCTTCGCAGCAACGTGTGGCATTGCGGAACTGCGGCGTTATTGACCCTGAGAGTATCACGGAATACCTTTCGCGCGATGGTTATGCCGCCATCGAGAAATGCTTCAAAGAGCTCAAGCCTGAGGATGTGATCGAGGAGGTCAAGGTCTCTGGTCTCAGGGGCCGCGGCGGCGCAGGTTTTCCGACCTGGTTTAAGTGGAATGCCATGCGCGAAGCGGCCAGCGGCAAAAAATATGTCATCTGTAACGCAGACGAGGGCGATCCCGGCGCGTTTATGGACCGCTCCATTATCGAGGGCGACCCTCATGCGATCATTGAGGGTATGACGATCGGCGCTTATGCTATGGGTTCGGACGAGGGCATAGTTTACGTTCGCGCTGAATATCCGCTTGCAATCAGGCGGCTGGAAAACGCGCTCAAACAGGCTCGGGAGAACGGGCTGTTGGGCGAGAACATCAAAGGAAGCGGCTTTAGCTTCGACATTCGCATAAAGGCGGGCAGCGGCGCTTTTGTGTGCGGCGAGGAAACGGCGCTGATCGCGTCGCTCGAAGGCGATCGCGGCATGCCGCGTCTCAGACCTCCTTTTCCTGCCCAGTCCGGGTATAACAAAAAACCAAGCAACATAAACAATGTCGAATCATATGCAAATATCCCCTGGATCATACGAAACGGCGGCGCGGCTTTTTCCGCGATGGGGACTGAGGACTCCAGGGGCACGAAGGTTTTTGCCCTTGCAGGCAAAATCGCCAAGGGCGGCCTTGTCGAGATTCAGATGGGCAAGACCATCCGCGACGTCGTTTTTGGCGTTGGCGGTGGCATAGCAGGCGGCAAAGCCTTCAAAGCTGTCCAGATGGGCGGGCCTTCCGGCGGCTGTATACCGGAGTCGCTCGCCGACACAAGAATCGAGTATAAGACATTAAACGAGACCGGCGCTATAATGGGTTCAGGCGGGATGGTCGTTCTCGACGAAAATACCTGCATGGTTGATATCGCGCGTTTTTTCCTCGATTTCACATGTAAGGAGAGCTGCGGGAAGTGCCCGCATTGCCGCATTGGCACGCGCAGGATGCTTGAGATCCTTGAGCGTATCTGCGAAGGCGACGGAAGAGACGGGGACATCGAGCTTTTGAGCACGCTTGCCATGCAGATTAAAGAGGGCGCCCTGTGCGCTCTGGGCTCGACTGCGCCGAACCCGGTCCTTACCACCATCCGTTATTTCCGCAACGAATATGAGGATCATATTTTAAAGAAGAAATGCACTGCGCATCACTGCAAGCAACTGCTCACTTATTCAGTTGAGAGCGAAACGTGCATCGGCTGCACTATGTGCAAGATCATATGCCCTTCGGACGCGATTATCGGCACCTACAAAAAGCCGCATGAGGTTGACAACGAAAAGTGTACAAAATGCGGCGAGTGCGCTGAGATCTGCCACGCAGTATTGGTTGACAAGGAGGTGCAATAGAAAAGATGGCTACGATAAAGCTGATTATAGACGGCCTTGAGGTCACAGGTTCTTTAGGCCAGACCATTTTGGAAATTGCCCGCGAAAACGATATCATCATCCCTACTATGTGCCATGACGACAAGGTTGATCCGAGCGCCTCGTGCGGCCTCTGCACTGTCGAACTCGAAGGCAGGCCGGCCCTTCTGCGCTCGTGTGCAAGCATAGCGGCGGAAGGTATGGTCATCCACACAAACACAGAGCGCGTCCGCAATAACCGCAGAGCTGCCCTCGAGCTGCTTCTGAGCGATCACACGGGCGACTGCCGCGCGCCGTGCGCCTTGGCCTGCCCTGCTCAGACTGACTGCCAGGGTTATGTCGGTCTTATTGCAAATGGCGCTTTTGATGAAGCTTATGCACTGATAAAGGAAAAAATCCCGCTGCCAGCCTCGATCGGCCGGGTGTGCCCGCATCCCTGCGAGGATGTCTGCCGCAGGGAGCTTATTGAAGAGCCTATATCAATAATGGCGCTCAAGCAGTTTGCCGCTGACTTGCAGCATGCACGCGGCAATATCTATACGGCAGATGTCGGTGCGCCTACCGGGAAGAGCGTAGCTGTGATAGGCGGCGGCCCGGGCGGGCTGACGGCTGCGTATTTCCTTAGGGCAAAGGGCCATGAAGTTACAGTATACGACTCAATGCCGCTAATGGGCGGAATGCTGCGTTACGGGATACCTGAATACCGTCTTCCGAAAAGGATCTTGCAGGAGGAAATCGACGCCATAGAAAAAATGGGCGTTAAGCTATTAAACAATACGCGGGTCGGCCAGGACGTGAGCCTGGACGATTTACGTAAAGAATTCGACGCCGTCGTCATCGCGATCGGCGCCTGGACAAGCACCGGGATGGGATGCCCCGGGGAGGACCTTGACGGCGTTCACGGCGGGATAGAATTCCTGTGGAACGTAACGGGGATTTCGCCAAGGCTATTAAGGCGCAGGGTGGCCATTGTCGGCGGCGGCAACACTGCTATGGACGCATGCCGCACGTCCGTGCGTTCGGGAGCGTCGGTTGTATATAACATCTATCGCCGCACAAGGAACGAGATGCCGGCGGAGGAAACTGAAATCGTCGAGGCGGAAGAAGAAGGCGTCATCTTCAAAAATCTCACAAACCCCATCGAGATCGTCGGCGAAGACGGCAAGGTAATGGCCGTACGCCTGCAAATCATGGAGCTTGGCGAGCCTGATGCGTCGGGTCGCCGCAGCCCTGTGCCAGTGCCGGGTAAAGAAGAGACCATCGAGGTTGACATAGTTATCATGGCGATCGGCCAGAAGCCTGTGACGCTGGGATTTGAAGATATCGAGCAGACGAAGTGGAGTACAATAATCGCTGATGAACATACTTTCAGGACTAACATTGAAGGCGTGTTCGCAGTCGGGGATGCCACAAACAATGGCGCTGACATCGCCATTACTGCGATCGGCGAAGCAGGGCGTGCAGCAGAAATGATTCATAAATATCTTTGCGGGGAGCAGCTTACATACGAAGCGCCGTATTTTGTGAAGTCTGAGAAGACCGGCGAAGACTTTATCGGCGTGGAATCGCAGCCGAGGGTAAAGATGCCGCACCGTACCCCCGGCGAGCGCAAAATCGACTTCCTCGAAATAAACCACGGGTTCAGCGAAGATGAAGCAGGGCGGGAATCGGTGCGCTGCCTTGAGTGCGGCTGCATGGATTTCTTTGAGTGCAAACTTGTTGGTTATGCTGTTGAGTATGAGGCTGAGCCCGATAGATTCTGCGGCAAGGTCCATCACCGCACACGCGAGGATAGCCATCCGTTTATCAGGCGCGATCCTGACAAGTGCGTACTATGCGGGCTGTGCGTACGCATATGCGAGGAGGTTACCGGGGCGACTGCGCTCGGTTTTATGGAGCGCGGCTTCGATACAGTAGTCCTCCCGGCATTTGACGCGCACTTGCAGGATACTGACTGCATATCGTGCGGACAATGCGTCCATGCCTGTCCCACCGGGGCGCTGACTGAGACGCTAATGCTAACAAAGCAGACGCCTGTGCGCGAAACCTTGACCGAAACTGCTTGCTCGTTCTGCTCTGCCGGGTGCAAGATGGTCCTTGCGTCAAACGGAAAAGCGCTTATCCGCAGCCTGCCGTCAAACGACAAAGGTTCTTTGCTGTGCATGAAGGGCCGCTTCGGGTTTGGGGAAATCTGGAAAGCCGATCGAATTTCGCTTCCGTATATCCGAGGGGAAAGGGGCATGGAGGAAGCTACGTTTGAAGAGGCCGTCGATTGTGTAAACAAATCGCTGCGCGGTTTGCAGGAAAATTATGGTAACGATTGCGTCGCAGTTGCAATATCTCATCGGTATACTAACGAAGAGGCATTTTTGATTACGGAATATGCTAAAAAAGCGCTTAAAACCAGCATGGTTTTTTCTCTGGGTCTTACGGATGGAGGGCTTCAGGACGTCCTGGGCAACGATGCATCAACAGCGACCTTTGACGATCTTAATGATACCGAACTTATCGTTGTTGTTGCGCCTGATTCGGAGATGTATCGCTCGGTCGCGGCTATGAGGATAAGGCGTGCGGTAAGGAATGGGGCAAAGCTGCTGATCCTGTCCTCGCGTTCGGAGCCGGAAGACATCCTGCTTGACGATATTGCATCGGAACGTATGTATATGGACGGGCTTGAGTTTTTCGAGCAAATCATCAAAGTCTTGCTTGATTCAGGATGCGGCGCTGGCATCAGCGGCCGCGACGATTTGTTTGCATCGCTTGCCTCCACGAATACTATCAGCCAGGAGGCACAAGAGGCTGCAGATATGATTTCAGGCGCTGGGAAGGCTGTATTCATTTTCGACCGAAACATCCTTACCGCCCAGTCAGCGCGGCTTATCGCAAATATCGCCGTCCTTACCGGCAACGCCGGAGGGTCGGAGAGCCAAGGCTCAGGCATTATCCAGATCTTGAGCGGGGCAAATTCTCAGGGTCTTATCAATCTTGGCATAGGCTCCGGCGAGGACTTTATAAGAATCGCCGCTGAAGGAAAAATCCGGGGGTTGTTTAACTTCGGCGAAGAAGTCAGCGGCATCGATTTGCGCAACATTGAGTTCTTTGCTGTTCAGGAGGGGCATATGACTGAGGCCGCGCGTCAGTCGAACGTCGTCCTTCCTGGTTCTTCTTTTGCTGAGAAAACCGGCACCTTCACTTCTTGCGTAAACGTTACAGGAGCGCTTAAGCCGGCTGTTCCCGGCTTGGTCGCCTGGGATAATTTTTCGCTTATGAAAGCGCTCGCCAAGAGCGCCGGCGAACCTTTTAAGTATAAAGACATTGAAGAAATACGGTCGGTTATGCTCAGTTCGCAAAAACCCAAAGCTAAAAGCATCAAGTTGGCGGCCGCTTCAAAAGACTCTTTGCTGCGCAGCTACAAGCCTGCAACGAATGCGCTGATGAACCGGCTGATGCGCTTTGCGGCAAAGCATGGACTTAAATAGCAATTGACAATTGACAATTGACAATTGACAATTGACAATTCTTGCTTCATAAGCAGGAAAGCCGGGTGTTTTACACTTTGCACTTTACATTTTTGTAATTTGGAGGTTATCTTAAATGCCTTATGTACTTAGCTCGAAAGGGATGAACAAGTGCATCGGCTGCCTCACTTGTATGCTAGTCTGTTCTGTTGTGAACCAGGACGACTTCGCTTTTGACAAGTGCGCAGTCAGAATACGTTCAAACGGCTGCTTAACCAGCAATTACATAGCGATCGTATGCCGCGGCTGTTCTGTGCCCGCATGCAAGGAAGTTTGCCCGGTTGGCGCATTAAATTCCCGCGCCGGCGGAGGCGTGCTGCTCAACGCAGAAAAATGCATTGGATGCCGCAGGTGCGAGCCGGCTTGCTCGGTGCAGGCGGTCAGGTTCGATGAAGCGACGCAAAAGCCCATCATATGCACACATTGCGGGGTATGCACGACTTTTTGCACTCACGATTGCCTTATGATGGTGGAAGCTGGAGGTGTCAACAGTGGTAAATGAAAGATTCATCCGCGTTATGTACGTGGATATGTCAACAGGAAATACCCGCGTCGAAGAACGCGAAGACCTTCTTGATTATCTCGGCGGAAGCGGTGTCGCAGCCAAGCTGATGCAGGAAAACTACAAACGCGGCTTAGACCCGTTGTCTCCCGAGCAACCAATCATTTTCGCCATCGGCGCCGGCACGTATGTTTTCCCTATATTCACTAAAGTAGCTGCTGTTTTTGTTTCGCCGCTGACCGGAGAGTATGGCGAAAGCCATGGCGGCGGCAGGCTTGGCATGGCGATGCTGATGGCAGGATACGATGCGATCGTCATTACCGGCAAGAGCAAAAGGCC
>Ga0123356_10004789_pt1 | contig 13927 bp, 10 predicted proteins | sample TergutEmb28metaG_2_FD_92546 | JGI IMG/M metagenome (GOLD analysis project Ga0123356, IMG submission 92546) | Embiratermes neotenicus P3 segment gut microbial communities from Petit-Saut dam, French Guiana - Emb289 P3 | ecosystem: Host-associated > Arthropoda: Insects > Digestive system > Gut ...
ATAAACGCCTCGAATCGTTCCGTAAGCCTCGGGTCAGACTGCTTCCTTTTTGCCAGCGGAGATGCTTCTACAGGATAATCAATAATAAACACAGGTTGTATCAGCTTATCTTCCACACGCTGGTCAAAGCACTCGTACAGGAGTTCTCCCCATGAGGGGCTTTTTCCGTCAGGCATTTTAACACCGATTCGGGAAGCTGCTATTACAGCATCCTCAGAGCTTTCAAATGATAAAAAGTCTACACCCGTATGCATTTTAACAGCATCAAGCATTGAAACTCTGGGCCATCCCGTATTTAAGTCGATTTTCTCGCCATACCACTCAACCACACGTGAGCCGCAAATAACTTCTGCGGCACCGGATATTAAATCTTCAAAAAGATCCATCATGCCGCAATAATCGGTATATGCTTCGTATAGCTCGATCATGGTGAATTCCGGATTATGCTTCGTACTCATGCCCTCGTTGCGAAAAATCCTGCCTATCTCATAAACGCGCTCAATACCGCCGACAATAAGACGCTTTAAATGAAGCTCAATTGCGATACGCAAGTATAAATCAAGATTGAGGGTATTGTGATGCGTAACGAACGGCCTTGCCGTTGTCCCGCCTGAGATGATGTTCAAAACAGGTGTTTCAACTTCCAGGTAACCGCGCTCATCTAAAAATTTCCGTACATAGCTTATAAATGCACTTCTAATTTCAAATGTCCTGCGCGTTTCGGGGTTCATGATGAGATCGACATATCTCTGGCGATATTTAAGCTCCTGATTGGTCAGCCCGTGATATTTCTCCGGCAGAGGACGCAAGGATTTCGCAAGTAAAATAATCGACTCACAATGAACGGAAATCTCGCCCATCCTTGTCTTGAAAACTTTACCCGTTACACCTATTATATCACCGATGTCACCCTTTTTAATATCTTCAAAACCCTGCTCCCCGATATCATTGAGCTTGAAGTACAATTGAATGCGACCTTTGTCATCTTGAATATCCAAAAAAACCGCTTTTCCCATTTCACGCTTTGCCATTACGCGGCCTGCCATCGAAACATCTGTGTTCTCAAAAGCTTCAAAATCATTTTTTACGTCTGCAGATAAGGCTGTCCGGGCAAAATTTGTAATATTAAAAGGGTCACGATTCTCATCCTGCAGTTTGCCCAGCTTATCTCGGCGAATTTGCAATATTTCCGAAAGCTCCCTTTCATCGCTGTTGCCGGATACTTCGTTTACTGTCTCATTTTCCATTGTTCTTGTCCATTTTCTGTTTTAACATGGTTATGCCTACTCTATCTTAAGAATCTTAAACTCAATCACTCCGACAGGAGCTTCTATTTTCACCGTATCACCCTTTTTTCGATCCATAAGACCTTTGCCAAATGGTGAGTCATCGGATATTCTGAACAGCGATGGATCTGCTTCCTGAGAGCCAACAATTTCGTAGGTCATATCCTCTTTTTGTTCGAGGTCGCGAACCGTAACCTTGCTGCCCATGCCAACCACGTCGGTTTTCTCCGAAGCTATGACGATTTCGGCGTTTTCTATAAGGTTTTTTATTTCAGCGATTTTTGAATACAGCTTCCCCTGTTCAGTCTTTGCTTCATCGTACTCGCTGTTTTCTGTCAGGTCACCAAATGATCGCGCTTCTTTAATTTGTTGAGCAACTTCCTTTTCCCGTACTGTTTGAAGGTAAACGAGTTCGTCCTTCAGCTCTTTGAGCCGCTCCTCACTCATTTTATACCTTGCTTCTTTTATCAAATTAATACACCCTTTCTTTGATAATTCGGACGCAAGTCCAAATTGTACTTTCTTATAATAAAATGCCCTCATTTACCGGGCAAAAAGAAAAAGCTCAATACCAGTGATTATTGTACCCAATTATATTTGACACAAGCTTGATTGTCAATAGCAATCTATGTAAGTAAGGATAACGCTTTTAAGAGCTGAGGATCTAAATCGAACTCAAGCTCACCTCTAAAGTAGAGCTGCTGCTCCTCTTCATCTAAAGGAATTATAAAGTTTGGAGTATAGCCTCCCGTATCAAAAAGGCTTATACGGTTTTTGGTCAGATAATGACCGGTCGAAATATGCACGGCTCCGCCGTTTGACATGGGAATTGTGGTTTGCATGCGGTTCTTGCCTGTTGTTTGCTCGCCAACCGTCAAAGCATAATCATACTCATCAAGCATTGCTGCGAAGTATTCCGCTCCACTGAAGGAATAACTGTTCACAAGTACAACAGCCGGTAAATCTATAAAGTCGGCATCCGATTTGGTTATTTGTTCAACACCACCGCGGTCCACTGATATAAATATCTCTCCTTCAGGCAGCAGAAAGTCAAGTATCTGCGTCACTTCACCCACTCTGCCACCGGGATTTGAGCGAACATCATAAACAATCGCCACCGCACCTTGCTCAATTAACATTTCCACTGCGGATATAAATCTCTCTGCAGCTCCCGATTCAAAGTTACTAAGCATTAAATAGCCGATATTCCCGTCAAGCATTGAAAATGACACAGGGTCTGTAAACACTAAATTATAAACTACAGTCAAATCATGATACTCACCATCACTGCGCAATACTGTAAGAACTGCGGAGTCGCCGAGCGGACGGCGCAGCTTGCCGCGCACCTCATCAAGCGTAAAGCCTAAAATGCTTTCACCATCAACAGCGATTATTAAATCACCAATAATTATTCCTGCCATATCGGCACCTGAATCGCGGTATACACCCAGCACCCTGATTCCGGATGTATCATCGTCGATGACTACGTCAACGCCGATTCCGGTATATCTGTTGTCGGATGTTTCAAGAAAACGTTTATACTCTTCAGGCGACATATAAAAAGACCAGTCATCCTCTAATGACTCAACAGCCGCACGCATGGCGGCTTCTGTTATTTCATCAACATCAATCCGTCCTATAAAACGGTTTGATATGAGATTTAATAACTCCTCATAGTCACTTGTTTCATTATGTGTATAATCAACCACCGGTTCGTCGATTATGTTTAAACGCCACAGGAACAACAGCGACAGAATCATGCAAGTAAACGCTGATGCCGCAAACACCAGCGTTAACATAAATTTTAGGGAATACTTTTTAGTCATTTTTTACAGTTTTGTCCTCGGATTTATTCTGGTGCCGTTTACCGACACTTCAAAATGAAGATGAGGCCCGGTCGATATACCTGTCGAACCAATAAGCCCTATTACCTGACCTTTTGATACCGATGCTCCGACGGAGACTGAACGCGAGCTTAAATGTGCATATAATGTAGTCATTCCATTGCCGTGACTTATAACTATGTAGTTACCATATGACGAGTTATACGTCGATGTTATAACCGTTCCGCCGTCGGCAGCAACAACATTTGAACCGTGTGATGCAGCAATGTCTATTCCGTTATGCATCCTCATATCACCGAATACAGGATGCTTTCTAACACCAAATCCGCTCGTAATCGGACCACTCGCTGGGAACATAAGCTCACCGGTGCCGGTCACCACAGCACCGCCGCCGGAAGTTGCCGCCTGCTGCTCTCTCAGCCGCCGCTGCCTTTCCAGCTCCTGCTGCCGCGCCAGCTCCGCCACAGCGGCGTTTATCTCCCTTTGCACACGCGCTTCATCTGCAATTACCTGATCACGTAACTGCTGCTCGGTATGTATATCCTCTTCCATTTTTTTAATCAGGGCATGCGCTTCTTCAAGCTGTTCAAGCAGCTCCGCCTCTTTAATCTCAAGATTCAATTTTTCTTCATCCATCTCTGCTCTTGTCTGCTCCAGAGATTCCTTTGCGGCTATCGTTTCATTTCTTGCAACGATAAGGCTGTTGTACGCACTCTCGTCGGCACGCATTATATCGGCCACAAAATCTATTCTTGCGAGCATATCTGAAAAGCTGGTTGAATCAAAAATAATCTCAAGATAGGAAACCATCCCGTTCTCTTCCATATCGCGGACACGGTTTCTGTATTTCTCATATTGCGTGTCTTCCCTGCCTTGCGCTAAGAAAACTTCATATTCCTTTTCTCTTATAAGAAGGTCATAATAAGCAATAATTGCGTTAATATTGTCAATTTCCTGACCTGTCAGCACAATGCGCTCGTCAAGTATGCCTTTTTTTGTTATCTCGGTCATACGTTCAAATTCTATAGTATTGATCTTTGACTGTATTTCCCGTCTCTGCCGCTCCAGCTCTCTTTTCTCACTTCTAAGCTGGTCAATCTGACCTTGAGTGACCTGGGCTTCCGCTTTTGCACCGGCTAATATCTCGATAGCTATCATTGCTACTGATAAAAGCATTATAACGGCAAGTACAATTGCAACTATCCTTACAAAACGTTTATTATTCATTATCATTCACTCCTTGTCTTCTGTGAAATAACCGGTTTTCCTGTCATAAGACCATCAACTCCTGCCGCTCTCGGCAGAAGTGGCATAATAACTATACTTTCAGGTATCTGTTAAGGGCAAATCCGCTTCCGCCTACACCGACACCAAAGCCTATCGCAGCAAACAGTATGAAAATCGGTACGGACACTCCCGAGAATTGAACAAGCTGGAAGAGACCGGCTTCAAACTCCAGCACCCAACCCGCAACAAGTCCGTATAACCCCCAGAGCGCTGCAAATGCAATCAGGGAGCCTGTTAAGCCCAATATAAAGCCTTCAAATATGAACGGCCATCGTATGAACGAGTTTGTAGCTCCGACCATCTTCATGATTGCTATCTCCTCGCGCCGCTCAAATGTGGCAAGCTTTATCGTATTTGACATTATAAATAATGAAATCGCAAGCAGTACGGCAACAATAATAACGGATACCCAACTGACCACAGTCCTGAGGGTGGCAAGGCTCATAGCAACCGTCAGATTGGTATTAATCCTCGCAATCTCGCGTATATACCGTAAAGCCTGTGTTGTTTCTTCGATAAGCACAACATCGTCAACATATATGGCATATCTGTGCCGGAACCATGTTGCATCAACATCCCTGTACCGCTCTTCATCATCATATCTTCCTATGAAGTTGTGTGTTGCTTCTTCCCGGGATATAAATGTAGCGCTTGAAACATTGGGGATACTGCGAAGCTTGGACTCAAGCGCCCGCGCTTCTGATTCCGGGACGTTTTCATGAATATATACCAGTATAGTATTGTTTTTTCCAAGCTCGCCGATAAGCGCGTCGATATTAACCGCGAGCATTATAAAAAAGCCCATTATAACTAAAAATGCGATTATTATGCATATCGAAGCAAATGACATCAGGCTGTGCTTGAAAATGCTCGTTATGCCTTCTTTGATATAGTAAAACGCTCTGTTCCTATTCACTCTCATAGTTATAATATCCATCCATTCCGTCGCTGATAATCCTCCCGCCGTCAATAGCGATAACACGCTGGGAGAATTGGTCAACAAGAGGCTTTTCATGAGTTACAACCAGAACAGTTGTGCCAAGCTCGTTAATTTTCTTCAACAATAATAAAAGCTCAAGGCTGCGTGCAGGGTCGAGGTTACCCGTTGGTTCATCGGCAATAATCAACCTGGGATTATTTACCAGAGCTCTGGCAATCGCAACTCTTTGCTGCTCTCCTCCTGATAGTTCATCCGGCTTTGCTTTGGCTTTATACTCAAGACCTACAAGCTCCAGAACATATGGTACACGCTGGCGTATATCCCTGCCTGATGCTCCGATTACACGCATGGCAAAAGCTACATTCTCATAAACAGACTTGTTTTCTATCAGCCGGAAATCCTGAAATATAACCCCGACAGTTCGGCGAAGATATGGCATTTTCCGCATTTTTATATTGTCCATATCCTGACCGTTGACTATGACCTCGCCGTCAGATGGTGCAATCTCGCCAATCAACAGCCTTATAATTGTTGATTTGCCGGAACCGGACGGACCGACTAAAAATGCAAACTCGCCTGTGTTTAACTCGAATGTTACACCTTTTAAAGCTTTTGTACCATTTGCATATTCTTTAAATACTTCTGTCATTCTAATCATTTCGGAGTATATTCCTTTATACCGCTATAACGGTCCGGATTGAAAATTAATATTTTGACTCTTGTGATATCAAATACTTTTTTACCATTAATGCAACTTTGAAAATAATTGCATGGTCAAACTCCCGTAAATCAAGCCCTGTTATTTTTCTGATTTTTTCAAGCCTGTAGACGAGTGTGTTCCTGTGTACAAACAGCTTCCTCGAGGTTTCGGATACATTCAGGCTGTTTTCAAAGAACTTGTCAATTGTAAACAATGTTTCCTGGTCCAGCGCTTCTATCGGGTTTCTTTTGAATACTTCAGAAAGGAATATCTCGCAAAGTGTTGTCGGCAGTTGATAAATCAACCTTCCTATTCCAAGGGTTTCATAGTTGATAATTGCTTTCTCAGCTTCAAAAACCTTTCCGATATCAATAGAAATGAGCGCTTCCTTGTATTTATCCGCCAGCTCACGTAAGTGGCGCGCAGGAGTTCCGATTCCTATAACCGATTTTATTGAGAACTCATCAGAAATTTTCTTTTGTATTATCTCCGCCAGATTATTCATGTATCTCTGATCGCTTGAAGGCTGCATCTCTTTTATAAGCACTATGTCCGTATCACCGGTTGATATTACAAAATCGTGCTGTTTATCGGGAAATGCGTCCTGCAGAAGTTCAACGGCTGAGAGGTTTGTTGATGAATCGAGACGTACGACCAGAACGCCTCTTATCACATCCGGCGAGAACCGCAGCTCTTTGGCGCGTACATATATATCGCCCGGAAGTATATTCTCTGAGATTATACTTTTAACAAATGTACGTTTATCGTGATTTTCTTCAAAGTATATACCGGCTTCGCATATTGCTATGGATGCCATTATGCACAATGTTCTGGAAAAATCATCCTCTCCCGAAGCAAATACGATGTAATCATCTGCAGTTCCCGCTCCGAGTGATTTGAAGGTCTTCCCGGCATATCTTGTGGTTGCTTCTTCATTTTCGTCTATAATCGAAGAAATAGGCCCAAAAGTTGTGCCGATGAGCGAAAGATCGCTGCTTGCTACAACAACGCCTTCAGGATCAACAACGCCAACCGGGCGGTTTGTGGCGTCCTTCATTTGGATAATGACGCTCTGGAATATCCTGCTCGACAATTAAGCCACCTCCTCTGGAACGACGTACACATCAATTCATGTCATAATAACCATAAAATGTATGCGCACGATGTACATTGTACACTAAAATAATACAAAATACAATAGTTTTTCGTAACTTTCTGTAATTATTTTGCAATAAACGCATAATCAAAGGCCGGACAAAAGCCGACCTTTGAGTTGAAATTTTATATTTATTTTTAGCTGGTTGCTATAACAACACCGGAGCCGACTGTACGCCCTCCTTCGCGGATAGCGAAACGCAGGCCGTTCTCAATGGCAATCGGGGTAATAAGTTCAACATCCATTTCAACATTATCACCCGGCATACACATCTCGACTCCCTCAGGAAGTGTTATAACACCTGTGACATCTGTTGTTCTGAAGTAGAACTGCGGGCGGTAATTGTTAAAGAATGGTGTGTGGCGACCGCCCTCGTCCTTGGATAGGACGTAGACCTGACCTTTAAACTTAGTCAGCGGTTTGATGCTTCCGGGCTTTGCAAGAACCTGGCCTCTCCATATCTCATCCCTTGCAACACCGCGGAGAAGTGCGCCGATGTTATCGCCGGCTTCCGCATAGTCAAGCAGTTTGCGGAACATTTCAATGTCGGTAACAGTTGTTTCGCGCGGCTCATCCATCAATCCAACAATTTCAACCTTCTCGTTCTTATTAATCTTGCCACGCTCAACACGTCCCGTCGCAACTGTGCCGCGCCCTGTAATTGTCATGGTGTCCTCGACCGGCATAAGGAACGGGAGGTCTGCTTTACGTTCCGGTGTCGGAATATACTCGTCCACATTCTTCATGAGCTCTTTAATGCACTCATACTCCGGTGAATTCGGATCTGTCGAGGTTGATTCCAAAGCGTTGCGGGCGCTGCCTGTTATAATCGGAATATCATCGCCGGGGAATTCATATTTCGAAAGCAGCTCGCGTACTTCCATTTCTACGATTTCCAGCAACTCATCGTCATCCACCTGGTCCGCTTTGTTCAAAAAGACAACGATAGCGGGAACGCCAACCTGACGAGCCAAAAGAATGTGCTCGCGGGTTTGAGCCATCGGACCGTCCGCCGCCGAAATAACAAGAATTGAACCGTCCATCTGAGCTGCGCCGGTTATCATATTTTTTATGTAGTCAGCATGTCCGGGGCAGTCGACGTGAGCATAGTGACGCGCTTCGGTTTCATATTCAACGTGGGCCGTGTTGATTGTAATTCCGCGCTCACGCTCTTCCGGCGCTTTGTCTATAGCATCATAAGACTCGAACTTTGCATTGCCTGTCAGGCTCAGATATTTTGTAATAGCTGCTGTCAATGTAGTTTTGCCGTGGTCAACGTGACCAATCGTGCCGATATTGACGTGGGGTTTATTTCTCTCAAACTTTTGCTTAGCCATTTCCTGGATGTCCTCCTTACGGTATATTAATGTATCTTTTATTTTTCAATTAGTCAGCAATCGGTATTGTACAGTATTTAACAGTATTTTGCAACAGTTATTTTTTTACCAGCGCCATCCGCCGGTTATCTCATCCTGCAGTGATTTGGGAACTTCTACGTAATGGCTTGGCTCCATTGTAAAGTTTCCCCTTCCTTGTGTGTGAGAACGCAATATAGTTGCATATCCGAACATCTCGGACAACGGTACAAGTGAGTTAACCTGCGCAATTCCCTTTCTTGAGTCCATGCCTGTTATCTGTCCGCGTTTTGAGTTGAGGTATCCCATAACATCACCCATATATTCCTCAGGCACTGTCACAACAACATTCATAATCGGCTCTAGCAGAACCGGGTCGGCTTTCATCATCGCTTCCTTAAAAGCCATGCTTCCGGCGATTTTAAATGCAAGCTCCGAAGAGTCAACATCATGATATGAACCGTCGTATAACGTTACCTTTACGTCAACAACCTGATAACCCGCCATAACACCGGATGTCATTGCACCCTGTATTCCCTGGTCTACGGCAGGTATGTACTCTTTCGGAATTGCACCGCCGGTAATCTTATCGATAAACTCGTAGCCTTTTCCGGGCTCTCCCGGTTCCAAAATAATTTTCACATGACCGAATTGACCTTTACCACCGGTTTGCCGTACATTCCTTACATCAACATTTGCCGTGGAACGCACTGTTTCTTTGTATGATACCTGCGGTTTGCCTACATTTGCTTCAACCTTGAACTCACGCAGCAATCTGTCAACAATAATTTCGAGATGCAGTTCACCCATTCCCGCGATTATAGTCTGACCGGTTTCTTCATCGGTATATGTTTTAAATGTCGGGTCTTCGTCTGTCAGCTTCGTAAGCGCGCTGCTCATCTTCTCCTGACCGGCTTTGGTTTTAGGTTCGATCGCTATTTGAATCACCGGTTCGGGGAATTCCATGGATTCAAGGATTATCTGCTTCTTCTCATCGCATAGTGTGTCACCTGTGGTGGTATCCTTCAACCCGACTGCCGCAGCAATATCCCCGGCGTAAACAGCTTCAATGTCCTCTCTGTGGTTGGAATGCATTTGTAATATTCGTCCAAGTCGTTCCTTATGCCCCTTTGTCGAATTGAAAACCATTGACCCTGTTGCCGCAGAGCCTGAATATACGCGAAAAAACGATAGCTTCCCGACAAACGGGTCGGTTTCTATTTTGAATGCCAGTGCGGAAAAAGGCGCATCGTCCGATGGAGGCCGGGTTTCTTCTTTACCTGTATAACGATGAATACCTGCAATGTCAGCCACGTCCAACGGCGAGGGCAGGTAATCAACAATCGTATCAAGCACCTTTTGAATTCCCTTATTTCTGTAGGAGGTTCCGCAGACAGCCGGTACCATTTCAAGGGCAAGAGTCGCCTTTCGTATCGCCGCCTTAAGCTTATTCACCGGAATCTCCGCGCCTTCAACAAAAAGCTCCATTATCTCGTCATCGAAGTCTGAAACCGCTTCGATAAGCCTTGAGCGGTACTCATTTGCCGTTTCTAGCATATCATTTGGTATGCTTTCGATACGCATGTCCATACCAAGGTCATCATAATATACGTCAGCCATCATTTCGACAAGATCTACAATGCCTTTAAAATTTGCTTCAGATCCAATGGGAAGCTGGATAGGCACTGCATTTGCTTTTAATCTGTCGTGAACCATGGAGATGACATTATGAAAATCTGCTCCAACAATGTCCATTTTATTTACATAGATAACACGCGGTACATCGTAGTGATTTGCTTGCCTCCAAACGGTTTCCGACTGGGGTTCAACACCGCCCTTTGCACACATAACCGCAACACAGCCGTCTAGCACACGCAGCGACCTCTCAACCTCTACCGTAAAATCAACGTGACCCGGCGTATCGATTACATTTATTCGATGTCCGTTCCAAAAGCATGTCGTCGCGGCTGATGTAATTGTTATACCGCGCTCCTGCTCCTGCGGTCTCCAATCCATTGTGGCAGCACCTTCATGAACCTCACCCATCTTGTAAGTCCGCCCGGTGTAGAATAATATACGTTCGGTCGTTGTGGTTTTACCCGCGTCAATATGAGCCATAATGCCTATATTGCGGGTATTTTCCAAGGAATATTCTCTGGGCAATCAGCTCATCTCCCTTCAGGTCAAATAACAGCTTACCACCTGTAGTGCGCGAATGCTTTGTTGGAGTCGGCCATTTTGTGCGTGTCCTCACGTTTTTTTACCGCTGCGCCAATGCTGTTTGAAGCATCAAGTATTTCGCCTGCGAGGCGTTCTTTCATGGTTTTCTCGTTACGTCCTCTCGCGTAGCTTGTGAGCCACCGCAAACCAAGTGTTTGCCGCCTGTCCGCCCTTACTTCAATCGGGACCTGATACGTTGCACCGCCGACACGTCGAGCCTTGACTTCAAGAGTCGGCATAATGTTTTCAAGTGCCGCTATAAAAACATCCAGCGGATCTTTTCCTGATTTTTCCTTTACGATATCAAATGCGCCGTATACTACTTTCTGCGCAACGCCTTTCTTACCGTCCAGCATTATGCTGTTAATTAACCTCGTAACAATTACAGAATTGTACATAGGATCCGGTAATACTTCTCTCTTTGGTACACTGCCTCTTCTGGGCATTATACTTCCCTCCTTCATAATGAATGATATCATTGGTACTCCGGGATTTTGAGCCTTAAATTAACATCAATAATCCCGATATACGCCCGCACAGAAGAGGTGAAAATATATTCATCTCTGTGCAAGCACAAAGTTACTTAACTCAACGCACGGCTCGCTACTTGGCGCCCTTCGGCCTTTTCGCACCGTATTTTGACCTTGCCTGTTGACGACCTTCAACACCTTGAGTATCAAGTGTGCCGCGAATAATGTGGTAGCGTACACCCGGTAAATCCTTCACGCGCCCGCCGCGAATCATTACGACAGAGTGCTCCTGAAGGTTATGACCGACACCGGGGATATATGCTGTTACCTCATGACCGTTCGTTAATCTGATACGTGCGATTTTACGCAGGGCTGAGTTCGGCTTCTTTGGTGTCGAAGTCCTGACCGCTGTGCAAACGCCGCGTTTTTGTGATGAAGACAGGTCTGTTTCAACATTTCTGAGAGTATTTAACCCTTTTTGCATTGCCGGTGAGTTGGATTTAAACTTAAGTGTTTTCCTGCCTTTTCTGACCAATTGGTTAAATGTAGGCATCTTCCTCCTCCTTTCTTGATTATTTCAACAACGGAAGCTGCTATAAAGCATTTCCGGAACCGATAAGTACTGATAAATCAACATCGTCTTCATCATACAGATTATCGTTGTACCGTGATGAATAGTACGAGCCGTCACTTTGCTCTATATCACTGTCGAACCTTCGATACATCGAAAGACCGCTGCCGGCAGGCACGAGCTTTCCTATTATAACGTTTTCCTTAAGACCGATCAGCCTGTCCACCTTGCCTTTTATCGCTGCCTCGGTTAAAACCTTGGTAGTTTCCTGGAATGATGCGGCGGAAAGGAATGACTCCGTTGCGAGCGACGCTTTTGTGATACCCATCAATAAAGGTGATGCTTCAGCAAGCTGCAGCTCAGTCTCTCCCGCTTCTATCCTTTTAGTAAGTGCGGCATTTGCCTGCTTGACATCATTGAAATCGATTGTTGTTCCGGCAAGAAGCAATGTATCTCCGCCATCTTCGATTTTTACCTTTCTCATCATCTGACGCACAATAACTTCAATGTGCTTGTCATTAATGTCAACACCTTGCTGGCGGTAAACCTTCTGAACCTCAGAAATCAAATATGCCTGAGTCGCTCCTTTGCCGAGTATCCGCATAACATCGTGCGGATTAAGCGCACCCTCAGTCAGCTTGTCGCCGGCCTTGACTGTATCTCCGTTTTTGATTCTAATCCCGGAGAAATACGGAGTTTGATATGTTCTCACTTCGCCATCGTTCTCATTTGAAACAACTATTGAAATCATTGCGTTCTTTCTGGTTTCCTCGATTTCAACATGACCGCCGATATCTGACAGAATTGCCATTTTCTTAGGTTTTCTTGCTTCAAACAGCTCTTCTACACGAGGCAGACCCTGTGTTATATCATCACCTGCAACGCCGCCTGTATGGAACGTTCTCATTGTGAGCTGTGTACCGGGTTCCCCAATGGATTGAGCGGCGATAACTCCAACAGCTTCACCTATCGAAACCGTTCCCCCCGTTGCAAGATTGATACCATAGCACATTGCGCAGATACCGCTCCGGGATTCACAATCCATAGCCGTTCTTATCTTAACTGAGCTTATTCCATGCTTTAGAAGCTTTATCGAATCGCTGTTAATCAGCATATGATCCCTTGTGAATAAAACTTCTCCTGTTTTCTCATCGACAATATCACTTGCAGGGAAGCGCCCGTGAATGACCTCTCCGAATGTCTCGATAAGGCTTCCGCTTTCAACTATTTCCGCAGCTATAATCCCGTCGTGTGTTTTACAGTCCTTCTCCCTTACTATTACATCCTGTGATACGTCAACGAGTCTTCGTGTCAAATAACCCGAGTCGGCAGTCCTGAGTGCCGTATCTGCAAGTCCTTTTCGCGCACCTCTTGAGGAAACAAAGTACTCAAGCACCGTGAGACCCTCGCGAAAATTAGCTTTGATAGGTATTTCAATCGTTCGGCCGGCTGTATTTGCCATGAGTCCGCGCATTCCCGCAAGCTGCCTTGTTTGATTCATACTTCCTCTGGCCCCGGAATGTGCCATCATGTAGACAGGGTTATATTCACTAAGTGTATCTGCAAGTGCGTCAGTGACATCCTTGGTTGTTTTCTCCCATTCCCTGACGACGAGGCGATACCGCTCTTCATCTGTTATGAATCCGCGTTTATACTGCTGTTCGATTGCTATGACCTTCTGCTCGGTCTGCCTGATAAGTGTCCACTTTGTGTCCGGCACAGTCATATCGGATATCGATATTGTTATAGCTCCCTGAGTCGAGTATTTAAAGCCGAGGGTTTTTATTTTATCGAGAACCGAAGCAGATCTTGTAAAGCCGTGCCTGGAGATGCAGCGTTCGATGATTTTTTCGAGTTCCTTTTTACCTGTTCTGAACCCGATCTCATAATCAAATAACTGCTCCGGGTCGCTTCTGTCTATAAACCCTAAATCCTGCGGCAGAGGTTCATTGAAAATAATCCTGCCGACAGTTGTCGGGATTACCTTGTATTTTTCTACGCCGTTTACTTCCTTTGTTATTTTGACGTGAATAGGCGCATGTATTCCAACCACTCCGCACTGGTAAGCCATCAGCGCTTCGTTCGGTGATACAAAATA
>Ga0123356_10004790_pt1 | contig 13927 bp, 10 predicted proteins | sample TergutEmb28metaG_2_FD_92546 | JGI IMG/M metagenome (GOLD analysis project Ga0123356, IMG submission 92546) | Embiratermes neotenicus P3 segment gut microbial communities from Petit-Saut dam, French Guiana - Emb289 P3 | ecosystem: Host-associated > Arthropoda: Insects > Digestive system > Gut ...
CAACCAGTGGGAGGCGGATCTTGCAGCTGAGCGCGCCCGCGCGAGTAGCCCACCCTACGGCGGGCTGTACATCGGCCAGCCGGAGCGTGCCCGCGCCGCCCTCGAGCGCTGGCAGAGCGAGCATCCGCGGCCGGTTGCGACATTGCAGCAGGTGGCCGACCACATCGAGCACGTGCGCCAGGTTGCCGGGATCGACCACGTCGGTCTCGGCTCTGACTTCGACGGCATATCAGACACGGCGCAGGGGCTCGCAAGCGTGGATCGCTATCCGGCGCTGCTCGCAGAGCTCATGCGACGCGGCTGGACAGATGCGCAGATCGCGAAGCTCGCAGGCGAGAATGTGTTGCGCGTGATGGCGGCTGCGGAGCAAGTCGCAGCCAGGCTGCGTGGCAAGCCGCCCTCGGAAGCGACGTTAGAGCGCAAAAAGGCGCTGTGACCGGCCGCGCGGGTGGGATGCGCCCTCGAGCGCCGTAGACAGGGTACGCATTTGAGGGCTTGCTACCTTCGTCGCCGCGGCCGGTTGGGAATCGAAGGCAGCGGGCGCCGGGGCCCGCCAGGGATACCCGGACGGATCCGGCCGCCGGGAATGGGGCGGACCAGGCCAGGCCAGGCCGTCGCGGAGGGCCTACCCAGTAACCTGGACCCCAGCCACCATAGGTGTAGCCGAAGGGCTGGTAGAAGCCGACCCCGTAGCTGACACTGGTACCGACTGACCAGCGACCCCCGGCGCAGCCAACTGGGATCCCCAGAAGCAGGATCGCGAGCCCTGCTAGCAAACCCCGCGCGCTCATTGAGCTCCCCCGTCCGGGCTGGCAGCAGCAGACTCAACCCATTCGAGGAGCCCGATGGGGGCTCCCTGAGGGTCGGCGATGACGGCCACGAGACCGCCGTGGCGATCCTCATGCGGCTCCACGAGGACACTTGCCCCGAGTGTCTTCGCCTTGTCCACCGCAGTTTTTGCGCTCAGAACGCGCACGAAGCACAGCCAGTAGGGATATTGCTTCGGGATTTCAGGCGGCAATTCGTTGACACTGGCGCGGGCGTACCCTTCGCTCGAGAGCAGCAGGTGCGCAGTGCTGTCTTCCCCCGGCAGGTCCTGCACCTCGTAGCCGAAGAGGGTCTGGTAGAAGGCGGAGTCTTTGCCCGGATCACGGGTGAGCAGCGTGCTCCAGATCCATTCACCCGGGTCCGACAGCTCGTCCGGCGGGTCGCCGCTGGTGGATTGCAGGACCCCGAACACGGCACCCTGTGGGTCGGCGAAGACCGCTTGCTCGCCGCGATTCGGGTACGAGCGCGGCGCGGAGAGCACGCGAGCACCATGCGCCACCGCCTGCTGCTTGAGGGCACGCACGTCACTGGTCGCGATGAAGGGCAGCCAGTTCGGCTGGCGCTGCCCGTTCCTGGGGGACCTCGGCTGCACGAGGCCCGCAACCGGCTCCCCGTTCAGGAGCGCTATGGAGAAGGGCAGGCGCGCGCCCCGAACGTCCCGGAAGGTCCAGCCGAGTAGCCCGCCGTAGAAGCGCCGGGCGCTCTCGAGATCCGACGTCGCCAGCTCGACCCAGATGATCTTGCCGGGATGGCGCTCGCTGCTGGCCGGCTCGAGCAGCGGTGGAAGCTCGAGCCGCGGGGCAGCGGCCAGCACCGCCGTGCTCGCCAGCAGCCAGACAAGCATGAAGAGGCGCAGCCCACGTCGTGGCTCGGGACGCATCAGGGCGCCCCCGGTGCGATTCTCACTCGGGAGGACATCGTGGGTTGCTCCGCTACAACGCAGCAATAATGCCCGTAGCGCAGCATCAAGCGTGCCCGCTTGAGGGATCTACGATGAAGTAGCTTCGGAGGGCTGCGACCCGCGAGACGCGCTCCCATCGCGAGAACACCTGCAGAGAGTTGATCGCGACCCCACTCAACAGGCTGACCCAGGAGCATGTTGAAGGCATGCAACGCAGGCCCCTGGCATGCAAGCCACATGCGGGCGCTGCAGCCTCCTAGGTGCCCACGGCCTGCACGAGCCTCGGGTAGTACCATAACAGCGTGCCGAGGCGCGCGAGGTAGCTGACGTACAGAGCCGCCCACAGCCCGTGGTTTCCGAATGGCCGCAGTAGCCACCACCCGGCGAGGAAGATGGCGAGGGCCAGCAGCATGGCGTTGCGCATGTCGGCGGCGCGGGTCGCGCCAATGAAGATCCCGTCCAGCTGGAAGGCCCACACACCCACAAGCGGTACGCCCGCCGCCCACGGCAGATAGGAGTAGGCCGCTTGCCGCACGCTCGCATCGACCGTGAGCGTGTCGATGAGCACCGCTCCGTACACAGCTATCACGAGACTCGCAGTGCACGCGACACCCGCTGCCCAGGCTGTCGTGATCCGCACAGCCTGCGTGAGCCCGGCACGGTGAGCCGCCCCCACGGCCTGTCCGACCAGGGATTCCGCGGCGAAGGCGAGGCCATCCAGGAAAAAGACGCTCACGGCCACGAGGTGCATCAGCACTGCATTGCCCGCGAGCGTTGTGTCTGCCTGGCGTGCGCCGCTGGCGGTGAACCAGACGAACACCGTGATGAGCGCCAGGGAGCGGATCATGATGTCGAGGTTCACGGCCAGCACGCGCTTGAGACGCGCTGGAGCCAGCAGGCGCGGCAACGACCAGGCTCCGCCGAGGGCGCGCAGCTGCCGGGCGGCGAGCAGGCAGCCGATGCCGGTGGCGCCGTATTCAGCGATCACCGTCGCGAGCGCGACGCCGGGCACCCCCCAGCGCAGGCCAAGGACGCACAGGATCGCCAGCGCCATGTTGGTGAGATTCAGCACAAGCTGCACGATCAGCCCGAGATCCGTGCGTCCCAGGCCGATGAACCAGCCAAGCAGCGCGTAGTTCGCAAGCGTCGCCGGCGCGGCCCAGATGCGCACATCGAAGTACTGGCGTGCGAGCTGCTCCACTTGCGCGCCGGCGCCGAGCAGGGCGAACGACACGGCACGAATGGGCCACTGCAGCAGGATCAGGCTGGTGCCAGCCAGCAGCGCTGCAAGCAGCGCCCGCCCGAGCGTCGCGCGTAGCTCCTCGGGATCGCGCGCACCGAGCGCCTGGGCGGTGAGCCCGGTCGTGCCCATGCGCAGGAAGCCGAACCCCCAGAACACGAAGTCGAAGATCAGCGAGCCGGCGGCCACGGCACCGATGGCGGCGGGGCCCGGAAGGCGGCCCACGACGGCCGTGGCGACCACCCCCGTCAAGGGGGTGGACAGGTTCGAGAGCATCACCGGGATCGCGATGGCCAGTACGGCCCGATGGGTCAAGGAGGCGCCGTGCGCCAGGGGCTTCGCCACCACACCACTTTCAGCCGAGCCACTGCAGCATCTATGCTGCAACACATCGCGCCCCTCGCCAAGAGCGCCGCTCCATCGTGAGACGCCATCCGCGTCCTCAAGCTTCCAGGTTCACATACCCATGGCCTTGCGCAGAAATGCGTCGCTCTTGCGGAGCATCTCGGTGCGTGCATCCGAGTCATCCAGTTGATGGTCGAGCTTGTCCCACGTGACGAGCTCGCATTGCTTGCCCGCCGCCTTCAAGCGAGCCGCCATGCGCTTCGACTCATCTATCCCCACGTTCCGGTCATAGGTGCCATGGAAGAGCAGTACGGGCACTTTGATCTGGTCGGCGTGCTCGACGGGGGAGCCCGCGTGCATGCTTGCACCGCTGCCCACAAAATCGCTCACGAGATCGAAGTTGCCCCAGTGCCGGTGCTCCTCCTTGAGGGCAGCGAGGTCCGTGACGGGCGCGATCGCCACCACGGCCTTGAAGGTGCTTTGATCGACGACCGCGCTTTGCAGGGCGGCATAGCCGCCGTAAGACCAGCCGACGATGGCGAGCTTTGCGGGGTCCGCGATGCCCTGGCTCACCAGCCAGCGCCCCGCCGCCAGCACGTCCGCGATCGCGACCGACCAGGACTTGAAGCCGTTTCTCTCCGACCAGGCGTCGCCGTAGCCGCTCGACCCACGGTAGTTCGGCTGCAAGACGGCGTAGCCCCGTGCGGCGTAGAACTGAGCGAGCCAGTCAAAGCTTGCGCTGTCACGCCAGCTAGGCCCGCCATGCGGCATCACGATCGCGGGTAGGCCCTTGGCGCTCTCCCGGCCCGGCGGCAAGGTCAGGTAGGCCGGGATCGCGACACCGTCTGCTGCGGGATAGCTGACGGGCTTGGCGCTGGCAAGCTTGACACCGGCAAGCTCGCTGCGCACCGCGAGGAGTGGCCTCAGCTGATGCGAGGCTCGATCGAAGATGTAGTAGACGCCCGGATCGGAGTCGCTGCTGGCGAGGAGGAGCAGCTTGCCCCCATCAGAGCTGGCGCCATGAATGTCCAAAGCGTGGTTCGGCAAGGCTCTATGCAAGGCGCTCATGAGCTGCTCGACCTGCGGCTCGAAGTAGTGAATCTGGGGGGTGTCGGTGACATAGGAGGCACCCACGATCCGTTGCTGGCGGCCGATGCGCACCACGCCGGTGACATCCACGTCGGGTCGGGCGTAGACCAGTTCCTCGTGCAGCGAGGCATCGAGCTTGACCGAGTAGACAGCCAGGCGGCCGTCCAGCTTCTTCAGCCCATAGGCGACGTTCAGTTCGGGATCGATCGCCAGCGGTGCAAAGCCGCTCCCGTCAACACCGCTGTAGCGGCTCAGGGGGTGCCAGGTGCGGGACTCGGCCTCTCGATACAGGAACTCGAGCAACCCTGTCGCGTAGCCGTCAGGTCCGGGCCGGCTGATGCCCATGATCCGCACCGTGCCGCGACCGTCGGTGATGTAGTCGGACACAATGGGATCGGGCGGCTCGACGGAGGTGATCGTGAGCGAGCGGGTGTCGATGAGATCGACGCCGAGGCCCGTCTTGGTGGAGCCCATCCTCGAGCCCAGGTGCTCATCCGGCCGGTAGTGCCGGGCCATCAGGACGGCCCCCTCCTGATTGGGCTGCCAGTCGATGATCTGGCCGCCGTTGTTCAGGTAGCCGCGGGTGTAGTCATTCGCAGTCGTGCTCATCATGCGCAGGTTTGCTCCACTCGCATCGACCGCGAAGATGCGCGTAGTGGGCAGGAGTCCGACCTTGGGATCTCCCGTGATGGCATAGGCCTCGCAAGCTAGTCGGTCATTCGACAGCCAACCGCAGCCGATCAACCGAATTAGCTCATCTCCGGCGGTTCCCATGGCAGCGACCCTGTCGGATTCCTTCTCCAGATTCAGGGTGTAGACGACGGTAGCTGCCCGTCCCTTGGCGGGTGCGATGTAGGCGAGTTGCTTGCCGTCGGGTGATAGGGTCACTCCGAGCACGTTCGGACGTGCGCCGAAGGCAGCAGCGGCATCGAATGGCTTGTTCTGCGCGTGCAGCGTGCCCCACGCGCCGAGCGCCATCAAGGCGCTCGCCAGGGCTCTCGACATCAGGGTGCTCATACGTCCTCGTCTGCCCTCGCAGATTCGTTCGATCCGCGTTGATGCAGATGCGGTTGTGGCGGGATGCCCATGATCCTCCATCTCGAGGGTCCGGCAAAGACAGCCTGGCTCGAGCCTGGGTCGGCACGGACCTTGGTCTGTGAATTCGCCCGCTAACCCCAGCCAGGGCAGAGAAGGAGGGAACGGTGCGGGAGGTAGCCGCGACGCAGTGCACACCGCCGCATGCAGCGGCTATCGAATCCGTCCAGCGAATCACGCTCTCGCTGAACGCTCGTAGCGGCGTCCGCGGTGCCGGCGCTGTCGTCGCTCTCCAGCCACAGCGTGGCAGGACCGGCGTCGTGTCGGGACACTCTGAGCTACCATAGCGTGGTTCGCTCCCCGCCGGAGCAGGTGGGTTGTGATCGACCCATGACTGTTCCAAACATATGCCCACAATGCCCCCACTCATACTCAAGGACGCAGTTTGATCGATCGATTCCGCGTTCTCACTCACGTCCTGCGCCAGGAGGCCGCCTTTTCCCTCGGAGTCGCAGGGCGCAGGCTGGGGGCGGCCGTCGAAGCGCTGCAGCGCTTCGACACCAGTGGCAAGCCTCGTGTGCTGCCTGAGCGCGTCCGTCTGCTGCGCAACGCGGCACATGCGCTGTCGGCCTGCGTGATCCAGCGGGAGGCGCTGGGCATGCGCGACCATGCGGCGCTGAGCACCGAGTATGCGGTGACCTCGGAGATCTGGCACGCGATGGGGATCAGCGAGGAGTCCGCGGCTTCGCCGCAGGGCACTGAAGGATCGCAACAGCCACGCTGAGGCACAGGCTTCGGCTGCGTGGCAGCGACGCATCACGAGCTAGTGGCCGATAGCGCGGGCTAGGCGCCGCTGCAGAGGACGTCGGCTTAGCAGAGCTTAGCCACTTAGCCATAGCTTCAGGCTGGATTTCTCATTCTGTCGTATGCTCCTGACATGTTGTGCCTCTCAGGCCAGCACGCATCCAGCGCGGAATACAACTCAAACCTGTATAGAGATCGAGTGTGCTGCAGGAGCTGCACCGGGATCGCCATGCCGCACGCGAGCTCCCACACGCGCGCTGTGTCAACGATGGCGCAGAGCACATCGCGACAATTGACTGCATTCCTTACCGGGTGTTATAAAAAAGTCGTGTACTGAGCACACGCAACCTGACACAACCCCGGACCCCCATCGGCCGGGGAGGGGTGGTCGATATGCCCAGCGACTCGAGCCGTCTGCCAACGTCAGCCGAACCCACCTCGGTCGCGCTCGAGCCCAGGCTGGAAGCGCCGGCGGACTCGGGGTCACTCGAGCCTGCCACGCCTCCCGCAGTGCCGTCGGGTGCAGTCGCGTCTCGGGTGCGCGACCGCGAAGCGCTCGAGCGTATCAAGCGCTTCATCGACCAGAACCTCGGCAACGTCGATCTGTCGCCCAAGATGATCTGCGCTGACATCGGTGTTTCCCGATCGCAGCTCTACAGACTGTTCAGCGGCGGTATCGGAGTGGCAGGCTACATTCGCGTGCGTCGCTTGCTGAAGGCGCACGCCGCCCTGGTTTCCTCCGCTCAGGGCATCGCGAGCGTGGCTCGCGTCTGCGGGTTCAGCAGCCACGCGCACTTCTCCCGCGTATTCAAGCGGCAATTCGGTTACACCCCGTGGCAGTGCGCCGTGGAGGGTCGTGCGATCCTCGCGCAGCGGCGACGCGCCGTGCCGCTCAGCTGAAGGCACAGATCGGCAACTCGGAGCACACCGAATCGCGCGGTGCCGCGCCACCACCGACTACCGGGTGCCTGCGAGGGAGCCGATGCCGGCTCAAGGCGCTAGGCGAGGCGGCTTGCTTCCCCTACATTCCAGCAGGCACCGCGGCGGGGTAGTACGGGGCCCCAGAAGCGCACCGCAGCGCGTCGTCGAGGGCCTCAGCTACCGATTGAGGCGGGCTTGCCACTGAGCCCGCCGTGTAGAGCACTCAGAAGGCGAAGCGACCACCGATCGTCGGTGCCACGTTGGTGTTATGGAGATAGGGCACGCCGGGGCCGTGCGGAATGGCGATGGCTAGACCGCCACCGACCTCGGAATAGGCGACTCCAGCATAGGCATCGAATCGCTTGGTGAAGTGATGATCTCCGTAGAGCGAGAACTCGTTGAGGACGCCCGCACATGAGCTGCGGAAACCGGCGGCGACTGTGCAGGTGGGCGGCTGACGGAAGTCGTTCTGCAGCTGATGGTACCAGGCCACCGTGAGATCGGTCCGGCTGTCGAGGGCGTACTTCACGCCTGTCCACCAGATCTGTACGGTCTTGGGAGAGTCAAGATTGTTGTCCTCGACGCCGCTCATCACATAACCGCCCTGATCCTGGGCGCCAACACCCAGTGGGTGCGATGGGTTGGTCTGGCGGATGTGCTCGTAGCCTCCAAAGAACTTGAACTGCTCCCAGGTATACTTGGCAGTGACCATCACGGCGGTGTTGTCGGTCACGATGCCATATACGGTGTTGGCCGGATCGACCACATTGGGTCCGGTGATTGGGTTCGCATTGTTGCTGTTAGTGGTCGCCTGATACGGCTGCGTCAAGCTCTGCGCCCCGAATAGGGGGTTGAGCACGCTGATCGCCTGGTTGTAATGTTGGTAGACGACGTCGGCAGAGAAGTGGCCGAGGTCTCCTCCCACGTCGAATCCGTAGGCGGTGTTGTGGGCCTCTTCCGGCGTACAGTTGGCGGCAGTCCAGGTTGCCGAGGCTGAATAGCAGCCGCCGGAGCCGTCAGCAAATTTGTACATCGCGCCGAAATGGGCCGGGCCATAGGCGAGACGGTATTTCATGGAGTCGTCCCAGCGAGTGTCCTCGGTGTCGCCGCCACCCGCCATCGTGCCGTTGTAGCCGATGTATGAAAAGGCGTACGCGCCGCTCGCCGGATCGTAAACCAGCATCGCGTCGGTACCGAGGGAGCGCTGCCGCCCGAAGGTCAAGGTGCCGAGACGATCGGACGATACGCCGCCGTAGAATTCATCATTGAATAGCTGGCCGGCGCGCGCGCCGTCGATGGCTTCCGAATAGCTGCCCCGCGGCAGCCCGTTGTTGATGGTGTCGGTGGCTGAGGCGTTGGCGAGCACGCCGGACTGCGGATTGATGCCGGTCGAGGCGTTGAAGACCACGTACCACTGGGGTAGAAACTCTTCCTTGGCCCTGATGCCTAGACCCGTCTGCGCGAGGTTGTTGGGCGTGAGCAGGAACTGGGGATGATTGCCGTTGCGGTTGATGAGCGCTTCGCCCTCGTAGTTGTAGACGTTCTCCGGCAAGCCGTGGCTGACCCAGCCCACGCCGACGTCATACACCCCGTACAGGGTGACGCCGTGCCAGGTCAGCGAGCAGTCGGTGGCGAAGAATTCGTGGACGTTGGTGCAGCTATCGGCGGCGGCCGGTGGAGCAGCCGCAGCTGGCTCAGGGGTTGCCGCATCGGCGGCGTGCGCCGCATGATTCCAAATGGAAGTTGAAGCAAGCGCCGCAAGAGCGCACCAGCACAGACACCGCATTGTACTTTACCCTGGAAGAAGTCGTCACAAGCGAGATATTCAGAACTTGGCTAACGATCGCGATGTTCGATGGAGGCTGTCGCCGCCCGCGGCATTTTCGCGATTGTGCGCATAATTACCAAAGCCGGCGCTAGCTGTTTTTTCAGGGTTATGAATGCAGCGGCCATGGTCTCAGTGCTCGTTCTATACGGCCGTATATTACGCACCCACTGCACAAAGTCAAAGTCCCGATGCGCTCGGGAGTCGATGCAGCGAGCGTGTGCACTGTCAAATGTGACACGAGTCGCATAGCAGGATGCTGCGGCCCTGCCGCGTTCCGAGAGCTCGTTGCGCAGTATCCGCGCTACGGATGCCGAACCATGATGCGACTGAGAGCCGCGAATCTGGTGCTATGCACGGTCACAGGGTGCGTGCAGCAGGCTGACAGCGCATCGGCGAGGCTGCCGCGCCGCTTGCCGGGGCATGAGCCGCAATACGGATCAAGTGGGCCGTCGCCAGCAGCTCGGAAGGGCCGCATCGACGGCCGCGAGATCTGCGGCAAATCTGTCGGTGCGCAGGGAAAAGGTACACGAGAGTTGCGAGTTGCGCGGCCAGCGGTGCCGCCGGGCGCGTTCAGCGCGACTTGAGCTGCCTGCAGCGTAACGAACTGTGCACCGGCATGCGCGCGCCGGCTGGCGCCACTAACTCTTTCATCACCAGCCGGCTCTTTGAGAATGCCTGCAGAACGTCGGCTGCCGTCTCTTCGTGCGGCCGCGCGATCGGTCTGTACGTCAGCCATCGGTTGCTGCCTGAGCACATGCCTCAGACCGGATCGACGCGGCGCCTCACGCTGACGCCTTTTGCCGACGCATGTCGCCCATCCAGCAACGGCGCTGGCTCGATACCGGTGCAGCGGTGTTGGACTGGGCGCAAGGCTTGGACGGCGGTTGGTTGCAGGGCAGGGCACGGGTCTGCGCACTGGCATTACCGGGTGGGTCATGCGCGCACCATGAGACGGGTCGTGCCGCCGGCGGCCGCCGGCACGCGAGACCTTGGTCTACATACGGGATGGTGCTTCTCGTTCTTGAGGCGAGCCGGAATCGCAGCACCGCGTGTAGACTGCCCGGCTTCCGGCCTTCCAGCAGCTGCGATTTGCTTCCCGGACTGTCCCCCAAGGCTGGCTCGAGCAGGCTACTGCACACTCCATAATCAATCATGGGGAAGCATTCATGGTCGACAGTCCGCTCGGCGCCTGGCTGCGTGGTAATCCCCGCAAGGTCGGTCTCGTGCTGCTGCTCGCAGGATGGGGGATCGCGTACTGGGGCTACCTAGGGGCCATCCGAGCCGCGCATGCTCACCAGCCGATGACGGTGGTCCCGGGGACGTTCGGCGTGCTGGTCTCGGGCGGCGTCCTGGGCCTGATCTGCTTCGTCGGCGGCCGGAGTGGCATGGAGACGCTGCAACGCAGGGGCCTGGGATACATCCGGTATTTCGCGTTCATCGCCGTGTGTCTGATCATGCCGGGCTTTCTCGCCTACCTTTGGTTGCGCCATCTGCTCAACAACCTTGGGTACGACTAGACTGCAACCACAGCAGCAGTGGGGAAGCTAGGGACGCAGCATGTCAGGAGCGACGGGTCCGCACCAGGCACACCCCCAGATGATGTCTTGCCTTGACGGCCGCCGCCCTCCAGCGTGCGACCTCAAGAGCGGTCACTGCGGAGGAATCAGAGCATCCTCGCCCGGAATCCACGCGGTGATGCGCGGTGTCGAGGCAGCAGGCCATGGCGGCAGGTCCGGGTGCTCCACGTGCGCGCCCAGGGAGCGCAGCAGAGCGACCGTCTCGGTCTTGGGCTCGGCCTGGATGGCGTTGAAGGCCTTCGGGATGCGCCCCATCGCGAAGTCAAGCGGCGTCAAGCCGTTGCCGTCGGCGGCATCCAGCTTGGCACCGTCGGCAACGAGCCGCTTGATGATCTGGTTCCAGCCGCGCAGCGCTGCGCTGTGCAAGGGTGTCTCGTTGAAGTGAGTGTGCGCGTTCACGTCGGCGCCGGCCGCGCGCAGCAGCGCGTAGACCTGCAGCGCTTGGCTCTCGTCGTAGAATGCGCCGCGGGTCGGGGCGTTGATCCAGCCCTTGCCCACGGCCGCCATCAAGGGCGTATCGCCGTTGAAGTTGGCCAGATCCGGCAGCGCTCCATGCTTGAGCAGCAGGCGCACCACGGGGATGTCGCCCGCCTTGGCGGCGCGTAGCAAGGGTGTCGCGCCGATGTTCAGCATCGGCTCGGTGTACCGATCGTACGGGATCTGCCGGTGCGGCACGCGCAGCTTGAGCTGTGAGTTGGGATTGGCGCCGCGATCGAGCAGCATGGTGATGACCTCAAGGCCCGTCGTGTCATCGAGCGCCGGCAGGTCCACGTGCCGGCCCTTGGGCAAGGTGTTCATGTCCACGGCGGCATAGAGCGGTGTTCGGCCGTAGAAATCCCACTGGTTGACGTCGGCGCTCGCCTCGATGAGAAGTCGTGCCATGTCCCAGTGGATGTTCATCAATGCCAGCACGAGCGGCGTCACGCCATCCGGATCGGCCAGGTTCACGTCCGCCCCTGCGTGCAGCAGAGCGCGGGCGCATTCCACACATCCCTCGCGTGCGGCATACAGCAGCGCGGTGAACCCGCCATGCTCCAAGTCCTTCGGCCGCCCTTCGGCCGTGACCCGGCGTTGCCAGTCGCGCGTGCTCGCACGCAGATCGACCTTGGCACCGTGCTCGAGGAGCAGCTGCACCATGCGGGGCTGCGACTGGGCGGCCGCCCACATCAGAGCCGTCTGGCCTCCCCACTGCTCGCGCGCGTTCGGATTCGCGCCGCTGCGCAGCAGTAGCTGCGCCGCATCGGTGTGCCCGGTGCGAGCGACCGTCATCAAGGCGGTCTGCCCCGCCGGGTTGGCGGACTCGACGTCGGCGCCGGCATGCAGCAGCAGCAGCAGCATGCGCGCGTCACCGTTCTCTGCGGCAGCGGACATCGGGGAAGCGCCGTAGTCGTTCACGGCCCGCACGTCAGCGCCGGCGGCGATCAGCAGCCCGGCGAGCTCAGCCTGCCCCTCGTGCGCCGCCCAGTGCAGGGCCGTCGTGCCATCGACATCCCGCTGGCGTACGTCAGCGTGCGCCTTGATCATCGCGATGGCGGTATCCCGCTCGCCATTCTCGACCGCCGCAAGCAGCTCGCCTGCGCCGGCGGCCGCCGCGATCCGCGTCGCTGACAGCACCAGCGCGAGCACGCCCAGGAGCTTGACAGCGCGCATCAGACCTCCTGCAGCACACCAGTGCTGTTGCCGAGAGCGCTCATGTGCACGCCGGAGCGTTCGAGCAAGGTCAGCAGCAGATTCGCGTGGGGAGTGTCCTGAGGGTAGTGCAGGTGCTGTCCGCCCTTGATGCGCCCCGCACCCAGCCCGAGCACGGCCGAGGGCAGGGGATCGTTGTTGTGCTTGTCGCTGTTGCTCATGTTGCTGCCATACAGGATGATGGCGTGATCGAGCAAGGAGCCAGCGCCGTCTTGCACCTGTGCGAGCCGCTGCACGAAGCCGGCGAACATGCGCGTGTGATAGGTCTGGATCTTGGCCAGCCGATCCAGCTTCGCCGGATCGTTCTGGTGATGCGAGAGCGGATGGAAGGCATCCGACACGCCGATCTGGTTGTAGGTGCGCATGCTGACCTCCTTGGCCATCATGAAGGTCGCGACGCGTGTCTTGTCTGTCTGCCAGGCGAGCGTGATCAGCTCGAACATCACCTTCAGCTGCTCGCTGAAGTCCTCGGACACACCGAGCGGGGCATCCGGCAGGTGAGCCTGGGAGCTGCTGGCCGCCTGCATCTTCTGGATGCGGCGCTCGATTTCCCGGACCGAGTCGAGGTAGTCGCCCAGGGCGGCCCGATCGCCAGGACCGAGCGTTGCGCTCATGCGGCGCGCTTTGTCCATCACGTGATCGAGAATGCTGCCGGTCTCCTGCACGATCTCGGCACGCTCCTCGTCCGTGTCGCCTTGACCGAAGAGCTGATGGAAGATCTTGCGCGGGTTGTTCTCCATCGGCAGGGGCTGGGTCGGGGTACGAAAGGCGACGGTGCTCGCAAAGCCGCAACCGACCCCCGGCGCGCAGGCGACCCCGCCGGCGCTCTCGCCGGCGAGCTCGATGGAGGGGAGCGCGGTGTCCTGGCCGATGGCGCGGGCGGCAAGCTGGTCCGCCGTGATACCGCGGTCACCGCTGCCGTCGCGGTCCTTGGGACCCACGCACGACAGCCAGGTGCCCGCGATGATGCCGTGGGGATCGGAGCTCTCGCCGCCCTTGTTGCGCAATCCGGTGACGACCGTGGTGTAGCGCTTGTAGGGCTCGAGCGGCTTCAAGATCTGCGGAAACTCGAACGTCGAGCCGACAGCCTGCGGCTGCCAGCGGTCCATTACCGCCCCGTGCGGGAAATAGATAAATCCGAGCCTGGGCTTCGCGACGGCCGCGGCAGCAAACGCGGGCATCATGGCATCCAGTAGCGGCAGGCCGAGGGCCACGCCGGCACCGCGCAGCACGGTGCGCCTGGATAGAGACTTACGTGTGATGAACATCGCTGCAACCTCGTGACTTCATCGGCGCGTGTGCGTCGTCTAAGGCGTCGCTGCGGGAGCGGCGGCTTGCCTTGATGCCTGCTGGATCGGCGGCGCCGAGTCCGCACGCTCGTACTGGAAAGGCTCGCTGGTGATGATAGACAGGAGCAGAGGCTCGAACCTGTAGTCCTGCGCCGCGCTCGCGCGCACGATCGCACGCACCGTCGGCATGTCCTTGTAGGTCAAGCTGCGGCCGGTCGCGTAGATCAAGAGCTTCTCGGTGAGTGTCTGTACGAACTGATCTGAGCGCTGCAGCAGGGCGTTACGCAGGTCATCTACGCCATGCAAGGTGGTGCCATCGGGCAGCTCACCGCTCGCATCGATGCGGCTGCCGGCAAAGCGATCCTTGGTGCGGTACTGGCC
>Ga0123356_10004791_pt1 | contig 13926 bp, 10 predicted proteins | sample TergutEmb28metaG_2_FD_92546 | JGI IMG/M metagenome (GOLD analysis project Ga0123356, IMG submission 92546) | Embiratermes neotenicus P3 segment gut microbial communities from Petit-Saut dam, French Guiana - Emb289 P3 | ecosystem: Host-associated > Arthropoda: Insects > Digestive system > Gut ...
AAAAATGTTTATTAATTTTAGTTGTTGTATTCTTTGCAACAAACATGAATGCCCAAGAAGAAGGAGTAGTTATTAACGGCGTAAAATGGGCAACCCGCAATGTAGATGCTCCCGGCACTTTTGTTGCCAATCCGGAAAACGCTGGAATGTTTTACCAGTGGAATAGGAAAACAGGTTGGAGTAATACAGACCCTATGATTAACAGTGAAGGAGGAAGCACTTGGAATTATTATCCTGAATACGGCGACAGTTGGGAAAAAGCGAATGACCCTTGCCCACAAGGTTGGCGCGTACCCACTTCAGAGGAACAGAGAAATTTAGTAAATTCCGATAGCGAATGGACAACATTAAACGGTGTTAATGGTCGTTATTTTGGAAGTGGCGAACAAAGGGTGTTCTTCCCTGTTGTCGGTTATCGCTACTTCAGCGGCGGTCAGCTCTTCAACGATAATGACAACATCTATTGGAGTAGTACGCCGAATTCAAACCCCAGCACGGAAGCATCCACCATGCTCTTCAACAACGCGGTTGTTTACAAGTGGACACACGGAAAACACTATGGCTACTCGGTGCGGTGTGTTGCAGATGATAATGTTGGAATAAATGAGGCTTCGAATAATATGGAAACTGCAACAGTAATAGGTTATTTTGACATTTTGGGAAAAAGATTGAATGAGGCGCCGAAACAAGGAGTTTACATCATTCTGTATGATAATGGAAAAACAAAGAAAGTGATGAGTTTGAAAGAGTAGTGGTGGCCGCTGCTGCCCCCGCTGCCCCCGCTCCCAATCAGCCACACCTTCTAACCTAAATTTACTTCATTCATCAATTTTTTTACGAATTGCTTGCTGATAAAATTATATGAAAATTTTTAAAAATTAACGCATCAGTAGTAATTTATCCGTCTGTGTGTAATTTAAAAATTCATGTTTATTTGCCAAATTTTTCAATAAAAGTAAAATTTAAATGCCAAGAGCAACAACAAAAATAATACACATCAAAACAACAACGAAATGAAAGTAATACAATGCCCCAGATACGGCGCACCTGAAGTATTAAAAATAGTAGAAGTTGAAAAACCGACACCAAAAGACAATGAAATATTGATAAAAATTTACGCAACAACAGTAACAGTTGCCGATTGCAGAGTGCGCGGATTTGACGTCCCCGCTTCGTTTTGGCTGCCTGCAAAATTAGCGTTGGGTTTTTCAAAACCGCGACAGTCAATTCTCGGAAACGAACTGTCGGGCGTTATTGAAGCCATTGGAAAAAATGTAACCAAATTTAAAGTCGGCGATGAGATCTTTGCATTTACAGGTCATAAAATGGGCGCATATTTGGAATTTAGTGTTTTGAAAGAGACAGATGTTATTGCTATAAAACCTCAAAATCTGACCTTTGAACAATCGGCGGCATTGTCTTTCGGCGGCATTACGGCAATCCATTTTTTAAAAAAAGCAAATATCCAAAAAGGCGAAAAGATATTGATTTATGGCGCGTCCGGGAGCGTAGGCACTTATGCGGTACAAATGGCTAAATATTTTGGCGCAACTGTAACAGGAGTTTGCAGCACCGCAAATTTAGAATTAGTAAAAAATATAGGCGCCGACACCGTTATTGATTATACTACAACCGATTTGAGTGAAGTAAATGAAAAATTCGACATTGTTTTTGATACTGTTGGAAAAGCCAATATTTCCAAAATCATACAACTGATTAACCCCAACGGACGTTATCTTCACGCAGTAACAACCCCTGCAACGGAAATGAAAATCCGTCTTAAATTATTGAATACCAAAATAAAGCTTTTTGGAGGCACTTATAATGAAAATATTTCTGCGGAATTGATACCCTTGATAAAACAACTTGCCGAAGAAGGGTTTATAAAACCTGTCATTGACAGGCAATATAATTTTGATGAAATTGGGGCTGCACATGAATATGTTGGCAAAGGACACAAAAAAGGAAATGTAGTAATACGATACGATTTTCGCGCTCCTTACGTTATATCATCACTATGACTGAAAATAGAATCTTCATCCATCAAAAAATCAAAGAGTTTGTACAAAAGTACTACCTCAATAAGCTCTACAGGGGGGCGCTCGTTTTTGTAATGACCACCGTTGGTGTCTTTATCGCTTTCGCGTTGTTAGAATATTTTTCATACTTAAACTCCACTACGCGCGCCGTGCTCTTTTATAGCTATTTAGCGATGTTCGTAGCGACCATTGCGGCTTATGTCATCTATCCGTTTACTAAAATGGCAGGTTTGGGAAAAACATTAAACGCTACTACCGTTTCTAAAATTGTGGGAAAACATTTTCCCGAAATTGATGATAAGTTGCTTAATGTTATTCAATTGGAAGCACAAACAGAGCTTGAGAAATGTCGCAGTTTAGACTTGCTCAATGCCGCTATTGATACTAAAATTGAAACGTTAAAACCGTTTGCGTTTGTGAAAGCGATTCCGTTTAAAAAAAGTACCCGTTTCGTGAAATGGGCTATGATTCCGGTGTTGCTCTTTTGTGTGCTCTTTTCTACTAAAAGTGAAATATTTACAGAGTCCACACAGCGAATTGTGCAGTATCAGCAACATTTTGAAAAACCGGCGCCCTATAAAATTGAAATCGTGAACAAAAGTTTAAAAACACTTCAAAATGACGATTTTACTGTAAATATTAAAATTGTGGGCGATGAAGTACCTGCAGAACTTTTTATTGTGTATGACAGACGAAATTATAGATGTGTAAAACAATCAAATACAGAATTTTCTTACACTTTTACGAATGTGCAAAGAGACCTTACGTTTCAATTCCAAACCGATGAGGTTACCACACAACCCTATACCCTAAATGTACTTCCCAAGCCTGTGATTGTAAGCTATGTAATGGAGCTTGCATATCCTGCTTATCTTAACAAAAACCGTGAAGTGGTGGAAAACAACGGAGACGCTACCGTGCCGGAAGGTACCCGCATTACATGGAAATTTTATACCAAAAATACCAGTCAAATTGATTTTCTTATTCAAGAGCGTGAAGAAATATTAACACCTGAGAAAGAAGTGTTTACATACTTCCACGCTGCTCGTGAAAGCTTTCATTACGCCACCGTATGCAAAAACAGTTATTTTGTAAATCCTGATACATTATCGTATAATATTCAGGTAATTAAAGATTTGTACCCGGAAATAGGCGTGCAAAGCCAAACCGATTCTCTATTTTCCGATAGAGTTTATTTTAAAGGCAATATAAAAGATGATTACGGTTTTTCGGGTTTGAAGTTTGTGTATTCTGTTTTTGATACAGATAGAAATCTGTTGGAAAAAAATAAAACTATTGACATTCAAATAAATAAAAACACAACGATTCAAGATTTTTATTTTCATTTTGATGCAGGATCACTCAATATGCATCCGGGATATTCTATGGAATATTATTTTGAAGTGAAAGATAATGACGGTATTAATGGCGCAAAAGCATCTAAAACACAATCGGTTGCTTTTCGTTTAAAAACAATGGATGAAATTAACAAAGAGATAGCACAAAGCAACGAGCAAGCGAAAAGCTCGATGGATGATCTGGCAAAGGAAGCGGCGGATTTGGTAAAAGAGTTGGAAAAAATGAATCAACAATTGCTTCAAACCAATGAACCCACCTGGCAAGATAAGCAGAAGATGGAAGCGTTGATGGAAAAATTTAGAGAGTTGCAAGACAAGATTCAAGATACCAAAGATAATCAGGAGCAAAATTTGATGAAAGAGGAACAGTATAAAAACACGGCTTCCGAAATATTGAAAAAACAGGAAGAGTTACAAAAACGCTTCGATAATCTGCTCTCTGATGAAATGAAAAAGATGATTGAGAAGATGCAAAACATGATGCAGGAAATGAATAAGGATCAAATGCAAGAAGCGTTGAAAAAAATGCAAATGAGCGCGGAAGATATTAACAAGTCGTTGGATCAACAATTGGAATTGTTTAAACTGTTGGAGTTTGAGAAAAAATTTAAGGAAGTAATTGACAACCTGCGAGAGTTGTCTCAGGAACAAAAAGATCTGTCGCAACAAACCGATCAAAAAGCGATTTCCAAAGAGGATTTACAGCAAAAGCAGGAGGAATTGAACCAAAAATTTCAGGATGTGCAAAAAGATATTAAAGAACTGCACAAATTGAACAAAGAATTGGAGGATCCGAACAAGCTAAAAAACCGCTCGGAGCAGGAGCAGCAAATTATGCAAAAAATGAAGGAATCGGCAGAGCAACTGAGCAAAAACAATCGCTCGAAAGCTAAAGAGAGTCAGAAAGATGCATCAAGTCAGATGGATGAAATGGCAGATGAGCTGGAGCAGGAGATGAATGAAGCAGAGGCAGAAGATATTGCTGAAGATATAGAAACGCTGCGCCAAATTTTAGACAATCTTATTCGAACTTCATTTAAGCAGGAAGATGTGATGCTTGCGGTAAAGAAAGTTGGAGCCAAGTCGCCGCTGTTAACAGATTATATCCGTGAACAAAATAATATTCAAGACTATATGCGTATGATTGATGACTCTCTTTCGCAATTGGCAAAGCGCCAGCCGATGGTAGAACCGTTTATTACGAAAGAGGTTACCACAATCAGGGAGTATTCAGCAGCTACCCGTGCGCAACTCATTGAGCGACAAATACCGCAGGCGCTATCTAATCAACAATTTGCGTTGACCTCCATGAATAATTTAGCGTTAATGTTAGGAGAGTCTTTGAAAAAGATGAAAGAAAAACAACAAGAGTGTAATTCCAAATGCAACAAAAAAGGGGGTCAGGGTTCGTGCAGCAAACCCGGAGGCAAAGGCAAAGGGAAGCCGAAATCGGCACGCGAACTTCAGCAGCAGCTTAACCGTCAAATGGAAGCCATGCAACGCTCTATGCAACAAGGCGAAAAGCCGGAAGGACAAGTGCCCGTACCCGGACAACAAAGCATGAGCGAACAGTTTGCCCGCATGGCTGCCCAACAGGAAGCCATCCGAAAAATGATGCAGGATCATAACGACGACATGAAGGGACAGTACGGTACGGGAGACAAGTCTATTGAACAGCTTTTGGAAGAGATGAAGAAAACAGAGAAAGAGTTGGTAAATCGCTCTATATCTGCACAAACCATTACCAGGCAAAAGAATATAGAAACGCGCATGTTAGAGAGTGAGCGCGCCCAACAGGAACGCGAGCAGGAAGAGAAACGCGAATCTACAGAAGCCCGTGATAGATACAACCCCTCCCCACCCAAAGAATGGCAGTTCGACAAAAAAAGAAGCCAACAAACAGAGCTGTTGAAAACCGTACCGCCGGCTTTGCAATATTATTATAAAGAGAAAGTTAACCGGTATTTTTACAATATTGGGGATTAAGGCAGTGAGAGGGTCTCAAAAATTTTTAGCGTGTTCTGAAGCTTGGCGCATTAATTTTTTAAGTCTTCAACACTTCCGGCTTATTCGGTGTTGGTAAAATTTTGCCATTAACTCCGCGATATTTATCATCTTTGTCGAAAGGAATGCCTATCTTGTTTAAAAGGCGATCTACCTGTACCTGATGCAACTGCATCCCCATTTCCCAAGGGTTGTAGCCCAACAGCATACCGGTCATCTCTTCGTAAGTAAGTACAGGAATGCCGTAGCCCTCCTTATCGTAGGTTTTGTGCTCCAATTCGGCGATGGCGTATTGCCATCTATCTAAGAACATGGGGCATCCGGGGCAGTTGCACACAATAAAATCGGGCTCGTAAGGCTCCATAGACTCAAACTTTTTCTTGGTATTTGCAATGGAGAATCCACGGTTTGCCTGTACCAAATATTGCCTGAAACCGAATCCGCAGCAATGGCGTCGTTCGGGATAATCCACCACTTCGCCGCCCCACGCTTCAATCATGCCGGCAAGCACGTAAGGAAACTCGGCTTTACCCACACCGGTCTCCGGAAACATCTTAGCATAGTGGCAGCCAATATGTTCCACCACACGCAAAGGCTTTCCCGTAAAACGGTTAACCAACTGGTATTTCATCTTTTCCTTCAATTCCATTCGAAGTTTATAAATAATATCGGAAGGGTGGGCAATATTTTTTGGAATTTGAAATTCTCTTCCTGTAGCTTTCTTCAGTGTTTTGCGTGTCTTTTCCAACAAGGCAGGGTTGTGCTTCCACATTTCAATCATCTCGTTATAAAGACCAAACGATGTAATGCAGGAAGGAGTGTAGTTTTCATATCCCTGTTCGGTCATTAAGGCAAAGAGTCGTGCAATCACAGTCATTGTAGTTTCCAAAGGAACGATGTCGCTGTGGTAACCTATTCCGGTACAGGTGTGCGAGTTGGCGTTGTCGTAAATATCTTTACCCAATTCATCGCGCATAATTTTCAAAAAAGTAGCCTCCGAACCCGGGAAAAATGTTTGACGAATACAACTTCTTCCATAGAAAAAATGGTCATCCGCGATCTCTTTTTGATATTCGTTCCAAAAGTGTTTTTTCATAATTCTCTACGGTTATGTGTGTTATTATTTGCTGTATAAATTTCATTGGAATAATCTTCTTCGGAAACGGTTCCTCTTTTTTCATTCGAGAACCAATCTATGTTGTTGTGAAAGTCGAGCGCACCGGTAGCTTCAAAAATTTCTCTGATCTCTTGCAGGTTTTTTTCGTCAAGCCGGCGTAGCGCACCGGGACCATTGCCATGATAATTGGCGCCCAATTTGGGTGTAATATCCTTAATATTATCGCGATACCACTTCCATATTGGTCCTTGTTCGGGATGTAATTCAGGAACTACAATATCGGGATGTACGCAATAGCCGAGGTTCAGGATAGCATCTCCAATCACTTTTTTAATGATGTACTGTTGCCGTCCTTTTTCGCTATTCACGAAATAGCCAAGCTGTTGCGCAATTTTTCGCAATGCAATGATGACTATGCCGGGGGTATTTCCGCGCGGACATCGGGTAGCGCACGACATACATTCTCCGCAATACCATATTGTTTCCGAGCGCAAGAGCTTCTCAATTTCGGCATCTTCGCCGCGTTGCACAATATCGCAAATCTTGCGCGGATCGTAATTGTAAAACTCTGCCGAAGGGCAAATGGCGGTGCAAACTCCGCAATTCATGCAAGCATTGAGCGCTTCATGAAAACGAACATCCTGCAAAAGTAAAGTGGTTAAATTTCCCATCTCTTAACAATTTGAAACGTGCAAAAGAACACGATTTTTTGAAATGATTAGTACAAGATTCCAATTTTAATTCCCAAAAAGTGGAAGAGTTGATTATTTGTTTCAGCTAAAAGCAAATCGGTTTCCCTATATTGAATTGCCGATTGTTGCATTTTATAATAGACTGAAAACAAGAGTGATATTTTTTCTGAAAATTTTAAATTGATACCTACACCCGTTTGAAAATAGATTCCGGCTTTTGATCCGTAAAAAACATTTTCTTCTATTTTTTTCTCTACCTGCCACTTAAAAGCATAACCAATATTAGTAAAAATATAGGGCGCTGTTTTTTTATCCATAAATTTCACAGTAGCATTTGCAAAAATGGGAATAAATGTGGATACTTTTTTGTCGTAAAACCAAAAATCGAGCCCTGTGCCGATACCTGTGAAAAAACAATTGGTGAACTGATAAGCCAAAACTTGTTGTATTTCAAAGGAGATGTTTCCGTTAGGTTCTGTCTCAAATCCGGTAAAATTACGCCCCATTCCGTAAGCTAATGAAAACGAAGTGGGGTACACAAAATGTGCCGCTTCTTTCAGGGATCTCATGTCTTGGGCAAAACAGGCTTCAAGAGGAAGGAGCAAAAGGCAGAAGGCGGAAAGCAAAAGGCGGGAAGCAGAAGGCGGGAAAAAGAAGTTACTTTTCATGTGGTTTGGAAAACGAATAAAATCCAATTTTATTATTGCTTGACCATTTTCTTAACAGCCGCCATGCTTGATGTAATTGAAAATTCTATGTATCAATATATTGATAGCGCAAATGAAACTAATATTATTAAAAATGAGCCTGTAAAATTTTGACCCTGTAAATGACCCTGCAAACTCTTTTAGGTCGCCCTCGTTTTACCCCAACATCTCTGCCGCCGCTTTATACGCTGCATCTCCTGTTTTGTTTCCTGTCATCATTTTTGCAATTTCCGTAATGCGCTCCTGCTCTTCAATTTTTTTGATTTTGGTCATCGCCTTTTCATTTTCAACATCTTTGTAAACAAGGTAATGCGTGTTGGCTTGTGCAGCAATTTGTGGCAGGTGTGTAATGGTAATTAATTGACGTTGCAACGATACTGTGTGCATTACCTCAGCCACTTTGCTTGCCATGGCGCCGGAAACTCCTGTATCTATCTCATCAAAAATCACTGTAGGCATAAAAGAAGCAGCGGTAATGATTGATTTGATTGCTAACATGATACGCGACAACTCTCCTCCTGAAGCGGTTTTTTCAACCTGTACTAACGGCATTCCTTTATTGGCAGAAAAAAGAAACTGTACGGCATCTGTTCCCGTTGCAGTAAATATGGATTGTTCATCAACTTCTACTTGAAAGGAAGCATCGGGCATCCCTAAAAGCACAAGTTTTTTTTCAATCTCTTTCTCAAATACACAAGCAGATTCTTTTCTTTTTTTGGATAAGTTTTTTGCTAAAAATGCTGTTTTTTCTGCTAATATTTCATACTCTTTCTGCAACGTTTCAATTTGTATCTCCAAATTTTCAAATTGTAACAGCTTTTCATCAATTTGCCGGAGTTTTTGTAATAGATCTTCAACATTTTTAACGTAATGTTTTTGTTGAAGCCTGAACAGGGTATCCAGTCTGTTTTCGCAATATGCCAATTCTTCCGGACTTATTTCAACCGATTCTTCTCTTTTGGCTAATTCAAATGCAATCTCTTTAATGTCTATTAAAACAGCATTTAATCGTTTGGAAAAATCATTAATTTTTTCATCGAACAGCGCCACAGAATGGCAAGCGTTTTTTGCCTCATTGAGCTGCTGAATGCAGTTGCCTTCTTCTTCTGATAAAATTTGCAAAGATTTATACAATTGCGTTTTAATCTTCTCAGCGTTTTGCAGAAAGGCGATCTGCTGCTCTAAATCTTCCTGTTCGCCGGCAAACAGTTTTGCCTCATGCAACTCGTTGCTTTGAAATGTTAAAAAATCTTTTTCCAAAGATTCTTTTTTAGCCTTCTCTTTCGATTCTTGAAGTTCTTTTTCAACTTTTTTATACTGATGATAAACTTGTTGAAAAGAAACAACAGGTTCCCTTAGTAGCGCAAAATCATCTATAGTTTGCAAACGAAACTCAGGTTTATTTAACAATAAATGATGATGTTGCGAATGAATATCCACCAATTTTTCAGCAAGTTCTTTCAGAATATTAAGCGTAACAGGCGTATCGTTAATAAAAGCTCTTGACTTTCCGTTTTCCGAAATTTCTCTTCTCAAAATCACACATTTCTCGTAATCAATATCATTCATCTTGAAGAAATCTTCCAGATTGAGATAATGCAGATCGAACTCACCTTCAACGATACATTTTTTGGAAGAGTAATCTAAAACGGACGAATCGGCGCGTGCGCCCAAGATAAGAGAGAGTGCGCCAACAAGTATTGACTTTCCTGCGCCCGTTTCTCCGGTTATTGCAGTAAAACCTTTATCAAGCAACAAATCCAATGAATCAATAAGGGCGTAATTCTCAATGTGCAGGGCGCGTAGCATGCTAATTCGATTGATTTATGGCATCGTATTTCGTAGCATTAGAAGGGTCTATTTGCTTCATAATCTGAATGGCTTGCTGTTTTTCGGAAGGAGAGCCTTCTTTAAAAACATCGATAATCTCTTGTTGCTTTGTTTGCACAATTATTGTCATCAGGTATAACGCTGATCTTTGCTGATTAACCTGTTGTAACAACCGGAGGGATTCAAGAATAGTGGCACGCCCAATATCGGGAGTTTCTGACATCACATCTAATCCCAATCTATGATATTGGTATAGAAATTCACGGAATTTACTATACGATGAATTTGTAAAATTTTCCATTAACCAGTAGCGATTATTTTGCCCGGATTCGAAAGTTTTCCACCCGGGCTCAACAACCGATTGATTAAGATTGACAATTTCTTGACATTTAGAAAAATAGGGTGCCCCGCCATTTTGAGAGAATGTGTCAAAATCTACTGCCAAAAACAGGTTCAGGTAAAAGGCTACCAAGGAGGTCAACTGAGATAGATTGCTCCCTTCTGCATATTCCAGCGGATCCCCATCTACATAATTAAATTGAACGCTTTTATCTATAAAATTGAGTACGGTAGTTTTATAATTTGACTTAAAAACGGGGCGCTGCAGTTGTAAAGTCATATTGGCTTTATACACATCTCCCGATTGGTTATCCAAGTTAATAAGAATGGAACATTCAATGCGTTCATCCATTTTAAAAGTGTACTGGCACCATTTTCTATCGTTCACAAATTTGTAAAGTTCCTGTTGCAGTTGGTTAAATTTTTCGTAATTTGTTCCTGAAATTTTTTGAGAGTTTATCGAAATTGCGCAGCGAAAATCTTGCGCTCCAACCTGCAAAACAGCGGCTAAAAAGAGTAGAGATACTATAATTTTTTTCATCGGAAAATGTTATTGATTAACAACGTGCAGCGCTGGTTTTTATTTTACAGGGAGAAAAATTCCTTCTTCAAATGAGTGCTAAGCAGGTCTCTTATAGAAAAAAAACTCTATCCAAAACACTATATTAGAAAAAAATATATTTTTGCGCCCCCTTAAAATGGGAGCTGTATATATAAGCCGTTGTAGCTCAGTGGTAGAGCACTTCCTTGGTAAGGAAGGGGTCACGAGTTCAACTCTCGTCAATGGCTCAAATAATTGATAACAACCTCTATCCTAATAAAATAGATAGTTAATATTTAATAACCCTTTAATTGATAAAACAATGGCAAAAGAAAAATTTGAACGCTCAAAACCCCACGTAAATGTGGGTACAATTGGTCACATTGACCATGGCAAAACCACCTTAACGGCTGCAATAACTACCGTTTTGGCCGACAAAGGACTTTCCGAAGTACGTAGCTTTGACTCTATTGACAACGCACCGGAAGAAAAAGAACGTGGTATCACCATTAACACTGCTCACGTTGAGTACCAAACCGCAAATCGTCACTATGCACACGTGGATTGTCCCGGGCATGCCGACTATATTAAGAACATGGTAACCGGCGCTGCGCAAATGGACGGCGCTATTATCGTAGTGGCTGCTACCGATGGCCCAATGCCGCAAACCAGAGAACATATCCTCCTGGCACGTCAGGTTGGTGTTCCTAAATTGGTGGTTTTTATGAATAAAGTTGACTCTGTGGACGACGGCGAACTCCTCGACCTTGTTGAAATGGAAGTACGCGAATTGTTATCGTTCTACGGCTTTGATGGCGACAATACTCCGGTAATTCGCGGATCTGCATTGGGCGGCTTGAATAAAGAACCTATGTGGGTAGAAAAAATTATGGAACTCATGGATGCTGTGGATAGCTATATCCCGCTTCCGGTTCGTGATAAAGATAAAGAGTTCTTAATGCCTGTTGAAGACGTGTTCTCAATTACCGGCCGTGGTACTGTAGCTACCGGAAGAATTGAAACAGGTGTTATCCATACCGGAGACCCTGTGGACATTATTGGTATGGGCGCTGAAAAACTGAAATCTGTAGTTACCGGTGTGGAAATGTTCCGCAAAATTTTGGATACAGGTGAAGCCGGAGATAACGTAGGTCTATTGCTCCGCGGTATTGATAAAGATGAAATTCGCCGGGGTATGGTTATCGCAAAACCAGGGTCTATTAAACCGCATAAAGAATTTGAAGCTGAAGTGTATATCTTGAAAAAAGAAGAAGGTGGACGTCACACCCCATTCCACACCAAGTATCGTCCGCAATTCTATTTCCGTACTACCGACGTAACCGGTGAGGTAATACTCCCCGCAGGTGTAGAAATGGTAATGCCCGGCGATAACTTGACAATCACCGTGCATTTGTTATCAGAAATCGCTATCAACTTAGGTCTCCGTTTCGCTATCCGTGAAGGTGGACGTACCGTTGGCGCAGGACAGGTAACCAAAATATTGGATTAATATCCGTAAGGGCGTTGCATGCAACGCCCGGTTTAGGGGAATAGTTCAATGGCAGAATAGCGGTCTCCAAAACCGTTGATGGGAGTTCGAATCTCTCTTCCCCTGCAAAATAAGCGCAAAAAAATTTGCGCTTATTTACTTTAAACCTTAAACCTTAAACCTTAAACCTTAATACCCTTTCCGCAACAAAATTTTTATCGGCAAATGATCAGAGTATCCGCCTAAATATTTAGGACCTGAATAGGTACGAAATGTTTTTACCCCTCCAAACTTTTCATCTGCAATTAGCAAAAATGCCGCATCAAAAATAATTGCTTCCCTGTTCGCTACTTGCCATCTGTTTTCGTTATTCAGTAAAGATTTAGATACAATGAACTGGTCTAAACATCCCCAAAACTCTTGCGTTTTATGAGTACCCATGTTTTTTCCGGCTAACGGTAACATGAGATTATACAGCGCTCCTTCCTCAACTTCATTTTTATATTTTTTTGCTTTTAAATAAGTGATCATGCTTTCGTCGGTAGGATAGTCGTTAAAATCGCCCATAATAATAATGTTAGCATTAACATTAAAAGAAAACAACGAGTCTATTTTATTTCTCAACACTTGGGCATAATAATTTCGTTTGGGGATGGTTGCGCCGTAACCTCCAAACCGCGAAGTCCAGTGATTTACAAATAGATGCAGTGTATCTTCGGCAATAAGCGCTTTTGTGTATAAAATATCTCTGTTTTTCGAATTGGGTTCAAATGGAAAAACGATGGCAACGGGATAACTCTCCACAATAGTTATTCTGTCGCTTCGGTAGAGTAGCGCTACATCTATTCCACGCAGATCCGGCGAATCGTAATGCACATAGCGATAGTGGTATGCTTTCAATCCTGTGTTGAAACAGAGTTTTCTCAGCACATTTGCGTTCTCTATTTCAGCCAATCCAATAATGTCGGGCGGATCCCAACCATTGATAGCCAAACACACCTTAGCAATATCATTCAACTTCTTATAAAAACGCTTATAGGTCCAATGATAAAATCCGGAAGGAGTAAAAACATCGTCATTTTTTTCGGGATCGTCTTCAGGATCGAAAAGGTTTTCTACGTTGTAAAATGCTACACAATAGCGTGTTGTGTCTGTTTGGGAGAAAAGAAGGAAAGGAGCAAGGCTGAAAAGCAGAAAGCAGAAGGCGAAAAGTGAAAGGGAGATGGAGTGTTTCATTTTTTTTATGTTTATATGTTTCGTATGTAATTAATTATATTCTCACAGCATGATAACAATAAGTTTTTGATAGTCTCACGCTTTATTGTCGCCTCAAAAATAAAATTATTTTCCTTACATTCAGAAAGTTAAAAATGTACATTTTGTTAAAAAAAAAGCAATTTACACTCTAAAAAATACACTTTTTCATTTTTGACAAAAATTAACAGGAAAAAAATTGGAAGTTTTTTTTATCATGAGACTCATTTATTTCAAAAAAAAATCTACTTTCGCCGCCCTAATTCAAAAAACCAAAGTAATGAAAAAAGAGATCCATCCAAAAGAGTATAGAACTGTGGTATTCAAAGATATGTCGAATGAATATGCGTTCCTGAGCAAGTCCACAGTTAGAACAAAAGATACCATCGTTTGGGAAGACGGCAAAGAGTATCCACTCATTAAACTTGAAATTTCCAACACCTCGCATCCTTTCTTCACCGGAAAGATGAAATTGGTAGATACAGCCGGTCGCGTGGACAAATTCCGCAGCAAATACGCAAAACATTTCGACAAGAAAAACTAAAACTTACAAAAT
>Ga0123356_10004792_pt1 | contig 13925 bp, 12 predicted proteins | sample TergutEmb28metaG_2_FD_92546 | JGI IMG/M metagenome (GOLD analysis project Ga0123356, IMG submission 92546) | Embiratermes neotenicus P3 segment gut microbial communities from Petit-Saut dam, French Guiana - Emb289 P3 | ecosystem: Host-associated > Arthropoda: Insects > Digestive system > Gut ...
ATCTCGCAGACATGCGTCATCTGCAGGTTTTAACCTTTGGACGGCCTGCGTACAGTCGGCGACCCCCATATCAAATTCGTAAACACTGACCATTGTTACTCTGCGAGGGCGATATAACCCCATTTGCCGTCGCGCTTAACCGCTGCCATGCCTTCAGAGAAATCGCGGACATCTTCGTATATACACGGCACTACTTCCTTGCCTGTTGTGTCTATGAAGCCGTGAGTGCCGGACCAATACCTGTCCATGTAACCCCTGCCCTCGCCGTCACGCCACACATGCGCGACCCCTTCGCGAAAGGACTCCATACCATCGTAGTAGCCAACCGCGACAACTTCCCTGCCCGTTTCGTCCACGAGGCCGCAGCCATCCCAAGATGCCCAATCGGCAAAATCCGAGCCGTACCCGACGAGCGCCAGCCGATTATTAGGATTCGAATTCCGGCTAAAATACCGAACCCAATCATATTCGATTGGCACAACGATCTTACCTGCCCTATCGATCATACCATATACCACTTTGTCCGGATAATTCGGACGCGCGTCACTTTTGCTGACCGCTGCGTATCCACCATAAAAAATTTGCTCACAGAGGAATGGGCCGCCATTGTCCCAATAACCGCAGTCATATTCAAGCGGTATGACCACCTCGCCGGTCTTGTCGATAAAGCCGTATTTACCGAATCCGCCGTCATACGGATACGTAATCGAAGAGGGATATTCAAGCGTTCCGCCCCTGCTGACATACGCCAGCCCTTCGGAAAAATGCACGGCATGATCATACATAAACGGTATGACGACATTACCGTCCCTGTCGATAAAGCCGTATTGATTGTCGTGTTCGGCACCACCCCAGATCGCGGCCAAACCTTCAGAGAAAAATGGCATATAATCTTGCTGATACCACGCCATAGTCTCAAACGATTCGCTCTCATACGCATACGTGGGTGGAATCACAATAATCCCGGTTTCGTCAACGAAGCCCAGTTTGCCGTCCTTAATGACGCCTATCCGGCCTTCGCGGAATTTGCCGACCTTGTCATATTCTACTGGCACCACTTCCCTGCCTGTCTTGTCAATGAAACCCCATTTTCCTATGCCATGAAGATAATAATTTTCGGCTTCCAGATCGGCAATCCAGACCTTTGCCAGGCCGTCGTAAAAATCCCCTATTTTGTCGTACTGCGGCGGAACAATTTCTTTGCCCGTCTTGTCAATGAGGCCCCATTTTCCGGTGTACGAATCGCCAACCGTGACCTTCGCCAAGCCATCGCGAAAATAATAATCGTTTTCCCATGAAGAGCCGTACTGCGGCGGCACAACTTCCTTGCCCGTTTTATCAATAAAGCCCCACTTGCCGCCAATCATGACCGCTGCCAAGCCCTCGCAAAAATTATTTACATATTCATACTGCAGCGGCACCACTTCATTGCCTGTCTTGTCAATGAAGCCCCATTTTTCCGTTTTTCCGTCGCTAACCATGACACCTGCCAAGCCATCCTGAAAATCTAATGATGAATTGTACTCAAACCACTGCGGCGCGTCATACCGCGGCGGCACGACTTCCTTGCCCGTCTTGTCAATGAAGCCTATTTTTTCGCCAACCCTGACCGCTGCCAAACCCTCGCTAAAATCCTTTGCATCGTCATACTGCGGCGGTATGACCTCGATGTAGCCCTCCGCTGACGCAACGCCGCACACACCCAGACTCATAGCCAGACAAATCAAAACCAACAAGCACCGGATAATAACCTGTTTCATAAAAACCTCCCGCGCGACCAGCGCGCGCATTGCCCCCTCGGAATGTCATAGATGCGTCATCTGCACGTTTTAACCTTTGGACGGCCTGCGTACAGTCGGCGACCCCCATATCAAATTCGTAAACACTGACCGTAGTTACTTTTTCACCTGTTTGATAAACTATATTCTGAAAAGATAAGTGGTAAAAGCGCTAACCGCTCTGAACTGGCGGTAATGCTTACTATATACGGGAAGGGGATACCGTAGAGGTAGAAAGCTATTTGCGCATCGCCCGCAATACGCAAGACCTTTTATCCATTGTTGAGATACTGGAAGCAAAAGAAATTCGATTTGTCTCACAAAAAGAAAACATCGAAAACGCCAGAAAAACCAAGGATTTTTGAGAGCATTGGTATCGTAGTTCAGTATGGTTTTGTGTAATATCGCGTATCTGTAGAGTACTGTGTTTTCGCAGCCGCGTAAGTTATGAGGACTAATCATAACCTTCTTCAACTTCTGATTCCGGCTCAAAACTACGATCGCCAGTTTTAACGATTCGTTCAGTATTTCTTGATTGGTGCAGAATATAGTGAACTTCAATTGCTTCGCGCTCTTCATCAACTAAATAAAAAATCATGTAGTCTTCAACAGAAATTTGCCGATAATCCGAGTCATAATCGGACACATGGCCAAGATAAGGCATAAACGCCAAATCGTCTAAACAGTCCAGGATTTTAGCAACAATACGAGAAGGAGCAGAAGAAGAATACCATCCCTTGAACCTTATAATATTCTCAATATCTTCTTTAATCCCGTCCTGCAACCGCACTGGGTATTTTTTCATGACTTTTCAATCTCAAACATTTCTCGCATTTCATTGGTAGAGTACCATTTGGTGTTCAAGTCTTTAGCTTTTTCTTTGCGCTCGGCCAAGGTTTTAAGAATATGGGTTTTATATTCTGCGTCCGGTTCAGCCACAGATAAATCAAAAGGAATTTTTTTGTCGCGGGCGACTTTCCGTAAATAGATGGTCAAACCTGTCGTCATGTCCATACCAAGCTCGCCGAACACATCGCCGGCCGTTTTTTTCGTTTCTTCATCAATGCGAAAAGATATACTAGGATATGATTTTGATGATTCTGTAATCGCCAACACTAATCTCCCCCTTCCGTAATGCATTATACCGCTGTTGTCTAACAAAGTCAAACGATGATATTGACCAATACAAATACACATCCCATTCTATGAATAAAGATTCTTAAATTGTTTGCGACACTCCATAACGAAATCATCAATATGATCGAGCGAAAACAGGTAGCAATCGCGCACTTCTCCCGCGCGAATCTTGGATGCTATCGCCTCCAGCGCTTCCAGCGCGGCTTTTGCGCGCAACGTGTTTTCCTCGGATGGAGTCCTGCGGTGGATGAGCAGCCGTATATAGGCTCCGTATTGGTCGCGGTGCATCTGCGTCCAAATGCGCATGTCCTCATATCGGCTTACGAGATTCGCGTATTCATCGCCCGAAAGATCGTCTTGCAATGAGAAAAGGAGCGCCAGCGCCTCGTCAATCAACCGCAAGCTGTCCTGGTGCAGCTCCGAATGTTTGCGCAAAATCTTCTCCCCAGGGCATACGAGTAAATCATATACGTTTTGGACATTTTCCGGCGTGGGCGACCAGATGGCCAGCGCTTTGCCGTAGTTATGCAGCCTTGATTCGAGATGGGCGAAAGATGGCAAATGCGAATGGTCGTTTGTCCGGATTCCGAATTCAAAGAACACCTTCTTTACCACATCATACGAGCGCCGCAGCGCGGCCGCGAGCGCGGCGCGTTTGGCTTCCGTCGCCAGGCCATACTGTTTGGCGATCCATGCGTCCCAGAGGGACTCCGTGTCGGCCAATGGGAAATCAGCCGTCTTAAGGATGGCAAACAGATTAACCTCATTGGGCGTACCCAGAAGGCTGTGCCCGTCCCACACAGGGCGCACGACAATGCGCGTAAGGTTCGGCGTGGCCGCCATCGCGTAGTGAATGATCTCCTGGATCGATTCTGGAAAACAACAGGGAACCAGTGCCAGGCCATAGTATTCCATGCCGCAGCAAAACACGAGCGTATGGCGCATGTGCGGAAGCCGCCGGATGAGCGCGGGCGCCGGAAGATGCGGGTTAAAATCGCCGGTGCTGTAATTGTGCTCCAGCGTGATCGGTAAATCCGACGGAAAATCCTTCAGCGCGTCGTATAGCAAGTCCTCCTGATAAGGGAACCATGCGTGCGTGAGCAGCTTGAACCCCTTTCCGCATGCTTTGCAAGCGCGAGCCATGGCTTGCAGCAACATGCGCAGGTGGTCGCCAAAGCTCAAGTATGGGTATCCGCAGGCATCTTGCCGTCGCATCCGTTCCGGATGGTTGTGCATGACATGTTCGCTTACTCCCGCGCCATAGTGCATGCATTTGAAAAAGTTGGTGTAATGGAGCAGGTTCGCGGACTCAAAAAAATAGACGCCAAACTCATCCAAATCAGGAAAGCGCTTCAAAATCCCGACGACCGCATCGTGTATCAATGTCCAGAACAGGCCGTTTTGCAGGTTGCGCACCTCCGGGTATGCAAAAAGCAGGCTATCGAGCGGCGCAAAGTCGCCCACCATGTAACAGACCTTTTTGCCGTGCACCCGGGCCTTTGCGATGGCTTTGTCGAGAAAATCATTCGTCAGCTCATCAATGGCAATACCGCTGTCCGGGTACGCGTCAAGCGGTGCGTGGTTCATCAGATAGCCGCTAAGCAGTTGCACCCAGTCAAACCCGGATCCGCACTGTTCCGCATAGTCGAGATAGGCGTCTATTTCCGAGAGGTTCCCGACGGCGGCGTGCGTTTTGCGCGCGTCGGCAAAGAGCAATAACTCCTTTTCCAGCTTTCGCTCCCCGAACGCTCCCAAGCCCGGGAACAGATTGTCCCGTATTGCTTCATTGGGTATCATCGAAGTTCCTCCTAAATGATGCTAGCCCTTGATCCCGGTGGTTGCCACACCTTCGACAAAATAGTTCTGCACGGAGAAGAACACCAGCACGCACGGCAAAATGGTGATGAATGACATCGCCATAATCGGCCCCCAGGAAATGCCGCTGGAGCTGTCCATGCTCATGCGGAGGCCCTGCATGACGGTGTATTTTTTGACGGAGTTGACAAAGATCAGCGGGTTGAAATAGTCGTTCCACGTCCAGATGAACTGGAAGATGCCCATGGAGAAAATAGCTGGCTTGCTCAGCGGCAAAATGATATGCGTAAAAATGCGAAAGGTAGTGCACCCATCGATAAACGCGGACTCATCGATGCTCTTGGGAAGCCCACGGATGAACTGCACCATCGAAAAGATAAAAAAGGGATAGCAGGCAAAAAGCGCAGGTATATAAAAGACATTGTAGGTATCCAGCCAGGCGAACTGGCGGAACAGGATGTATTTGGGGATGATGACGACGGCGTTTGGCAACATCAGTGTGGATAGCATTGCGCCGAAGAGAAAGCCGTGCCCCTTAAACCGAAACCGCGCAAACCCGTAGCCTACCAGCGAGCTGGAGAGAATGGTGAACAGAACCATGGGACCAACCAGTTTCAACGAGTTAAGCAGGAACACGCCGAATGTATTTTGCCCCACGCCCCGCCATCCCCTTGCGTAGCTTTCAAACGAGATTTCCCTCGGGATCAGGCTCATCGAGGTAATCAGCTCCGCGTTTGTCTTAAACGAGGCGGACACCATAAACAGCAGCGGATAGATAAACACCAACCCCAGCAGCGTCAAAAACAGGTAGGACAACAGTTTGCTTACCGTCTTTTTTCTAATTTTCATCGGCGTCAGCTCTCCTCATCGTTATAGAACGTCCACAGGGAGCTCGACCGGAAAATGAGCGCCGTAAAGACAATAATGACGACAAACAGCACCCAGGATATTGACGACGCATAGCCCATTCGCCGATAGGTGAACGCGTTTTTGTACAGCGTGATCGCCAGCACCTGCGTGGTTTTCATCGGCCCCCCGCCGGTGATGACCGCCGGCATCGTATATTCCTGAAACGCGTTGATCATCTGCATAATGACGTTAAACAGCGTCATCGAGCTGATCATCGGAAGGGTGATCGTGAAAAAGCACCGGACTTTATTGGCCCCATCCACGCGGGCGGCTTCATAGAGCGATTGCGGAACTTGCTTGAGTGCCGCGAGGAAAAAGATCATCGACGATCCAAATTGCCAGACGGACAGCGTGCTGATTGTTACGAGCGCGACATTTGGATCGGACAGAAAGCCGACGCCTTTGAACCCCAAGCCTCTGAGCAGCTGGTTCACCACGCCGTTCATTTCAAACAGATGCCGCCACAGCACCGCGATCGCCACGCTCCCGCCGAGGATAGAGGGCAGATAATAGATCGTGCGGTACAGGTTCATAGCTTTGAGCTTCTGATTGAGGAGCAGCGCGATTAAAAGCGCGCTGATCAGCTTCATCGGCACAGACATAAACACAAACCGAAACGTCGTCATCAGCGAGTTCAGCGTTTCCCTGTCCTTTGTGAAAACGCGGACGTAGTTTGCAAACCCAACGAAGCTATAGTCGTTTCCCATGTTATAGTCCGTAAACGAATAAAAAAAGGACATGATCAGCGGATATAGCTGAAACACAAGGAAGCCTATTACCCACGGCAGAATATATACGTAGCCCATATTATTTCTTCGCCTGAGCATGGACGATCCCTGCATGAGCATCCCCCCTATCGAACAAACTGCCCCGGTCGCTTTTTGAGCGACCGGGGTATGGGTGCATGGAAACGGGGCCTTGTATCTCTCCCTTACGGGCGAATCCCCTCGACAATCTCCGGCAGCTCGTTGATAATCCGATCCGCGGCTTCCTCCGGCGTGACGGCTCCGTAGCAGAGTTCTTCCATCAGCGGGTGCAGGAAGCCGTATACTTCTGTATTTTCATTCCCCGGGAACACCGGGCCGTCTGTGACTTCCAGCGCGATGCCGACGGCTTTGCTCACGATGGGGTTGAGCAGGCCTTCCGCTGCGAGCGTATCGCGCACGGGGCCGACAGGCGGCATGCCGCGGACATCTTTCAAAATGCGGCCCGCGTTCATGTCGTTAAACAGCCAGTTGACAAATTTCAACGCCTCTTCGGTGTCGGCGTTTTGGGCCACCATCAGGCATTGCGCCGGCTGCGTGATCACACCGGTGAATTCGGCGCCCGGGACGATCGGGATGTTGACGACATCCAGTTCCATGCCGCCGCTGGTATCGATCAGCGCAATGGCAGAGGACGCGCGATAGGAAAACGCGATCTCGTTGTTGAGCCACTTTTTGTTGGCATCCCTATCCGAAAAATAGACAAACGCGGATTCCATCGGTTCGGCAACATTTTCGGTATAGGATGCCTGGAGCCAGGTAAACGCCTCAATCAGCGCGTCGCGGTCGTCAACGACGCTCCAATCCTTCTCGATCGTCCATCTGCCGGTTAACTGGCGGACATAAGAGCGGAGAAAATGGTTCCAGTCGTCGTCGCCGTTGGAGAACAGATAAAAATCCGGGTTTGCCGCATGGAGCGCCTTCCCAAGCTCGAGGCATTCATCCCAGGTCATCGACTCGGGCAACTCGATGCCGGCGCGCTCAAATACTGTCCGGTTCACGACGAAGTTGTAGGACGACACCCCTGTGGGCACCGCGCAGATCGATCCGTCAACCGTCGTGCCGAAGCTGTTTAAAAAGCCCTGATCAAAGCCGGAAATGTCGAATATGTCCTGTTCATCCAGCTTGACAAAAGCGCCCGGGAAGGTGGAGAAGTATTCGGCGGGGCCAGTCGCCATGATCTGCATGACGTTTGGCTGCATTCCGCCGGCAAGCTGAGTGAGCAGCTTATCGTTGTAACCGTCATACCCCTGATATTCCGCCTCAATCTTCACATGCGGATTGAGTTCCTCATAAAGCGCGATGGCGGCAAGGGTCGCCTCGTGGCGCGCGTCGCCTCCCCACCAGCAATAGCGGAGCGTGAACTGCTCCTGTGCATTCGCCGCGATGGCGCAACCGCCAAGCAGCACCAGCGCCAGCACGATGGCAAGCGTTCTTTTCATCGACAAGACCTCCTCGTTTTGTAGTACACCATTCTACCATGATACAGGCATCGCGTTCATAAAAACAGTTAGAAATTTTGATATTTTATCTAATATTTTGCGATTCTACGTCGCCATTCGCATAACTTTCCAGTTTATAACCTGACCACATCACAGCCCATACTCCATGATTTCAGCCGCCCAAAGGAAGGCCGCTACACATTCCTTGCTATTGACGTTTCTGGTATAGTCCACATAGGCATCATAGCAGACTTGTACACATAAGCCGTCGCAGGCATCGTGTATGTTTGTGCTCCCTTGCGCGTCCAGTATGCACTTGGTTTGAATGCCGGAAAAGGCATGGGCGGCCATGGCGTCGCTCTGCGCTTGATCCACAGCGCCCAACAATCCTGCTTTTTTGACGGCATACAGGAACATCGCGCTGCCTGAGGTGTCGTGCCAATTGCGTGGATGGCCCGGCTTATCCACCACCTGATACCAAAGGCCGGAACATTTGTCCTGCACTTTGGAAAGGCCGTCAACTAGCTTGCGCATCTGCATAACCACTTTAGCATATCCGGGGTGCTTGCGGGGCAGCAATTCCAGCGCGTCGGCCAGTATCATCGCATACCAGCCGAGTCCTTCGCACCATATCTCTGGCGCTTTTCCGGTGATCGGATGCGCCCAGCGTGCTTTCCGATCCTCGCTGTACGCATGGTACAGCAGGCCGGAACCATCCTTTTCGCAGCACTCAAAACCAACGGTCAACTGGCGGACTGCTTCGTCAAAGCACCACGCCTCGTCATCCACATGCTTTCCGTAGCGGATCAAGAACATCAATCCCATAAACAACCCGTCTATCCACAGCTCACTGGGCAGATCGCGCCCGTGCCAGAACCCGCCGTCGCTGTTCCTGGGATAATCATCGAACGCGCGCCGGATGGTGTGACAGGCCCGTCGGTATCGTTCGGAACCCGTGCGTGTGTATGCCCACACCAGCACCGAACCGGCCATCATATCATCAAGGCTCACGCCGCTGAAGCCTTTCACCGAACCGTCTTCCCGCGCGTGTAAATCGCAATACGCCAACACATAATCCAGATACGCCTGATTGCCTGTCTTTTCAAACAATCGAATGAACCCCCAGAGCAAAAAGCCCTGCGGATAGCTCCACGAGCGATAGGGAAAATCGTCCGCCGTAGGGTAGCGCCGCAGGATGGTCTGCGCAAGTAGTCGAGCATATTTTGTTTCCATAGCCGTCACCTCATTACGTTTATGAATCAACTTGTGAATCAATTGATGATATCATAGCGTCTATTACACGGACTGGCAAGAGACTGGATCTCCCTGTCAGAATTAAAATAATTTGTACATAAAGATCAAAAATTTAAAAGAAAAGTCAATATTCTCATCTGTGAAAGCGAAAATCCATTGGGTACAATGTCCTAAACATGGCCAATCTTTTATTGGTCACAACACGATTTGAAGGGAGAAAAAAATGAAGAAACTGGTTGGAGCGATGATCATCACCGCGATGCTGATTTCTATGCTGGCCATCGGCGCCGGCGCGGAGGACCCGGCTACCGTCACCATCTTCCACCATATGGGAGAGCAGGCCAAGCGAGACGCGCTGCAAGCCTGGTGTGACGCGGTGAACGCGGAGAACCCGAATTATAACTACGAAATCACCGTAATTGCCGATCCCAACGAATACCGCCCGTTGATCAAAACAAAGATTGCCGCCGGCGACCCCGTGGACATCATGTTTGGCGCGGCGCGCGATTATTCCGACATGATTGAGGCTGGCAACATCGCCGACCTGACCGGCATGCCCTATCTTTCAGCCTATGATCAGGCAATTCTCGACGGCTTCACTTTTGACGATAAAGTCTACGGCATCCCAGTGGACTTTGGCCTGATCATGGTGTTCTACAACAAGGACATTTTTGCCGAATATGGCCTCGAAGTCCCGAAGACCTATGAGGAATTTATGGCCATCTGCAACACCTTGAACGAAAACGGCGTCAACCCGCTGGCACTTGGCTTCAAGGATGGCTGGACCGCCGGCGTTGACTTCATGATGGAATGGTACATGATTTTGGCGCAGGAGCCGGATATGTTCAAGGACATTGAGGCAGGAGAAAAGACATTTGCCGACTATCCCGCGTTCCGCCGTGCGATGGAACGTAGCCGCGAGCGTTTTGCGTTGGCCACCGGCAATCCGTTTGGCACCGATAACGATCAGTCGATCCAAATGTTTGCCTCCGGAAAAGCCGCCATGTTGCCAAACGGCACGTGGAGCGTAGCCACTGTCCGTGACTTGGATCCCGAAGGCAACTACGGCCTGTTCGCGCTGCCGGCCGACAATGCGGACGACACCGCAGCCCGTTTGTTTACCGACGACTGCTTCATGGTCAGTTCTCAGACCCCCCACATGGACGCCGTCACCGCGCTGTTCAACTTCGCCACCTCCGCAGAAGGCGCGAATATCTGGGCCGAAAAGACCGCGTTGATCCCCGCTGTGAAGGGCGTCACTTTGGAGAATCCGGATGAGATGACCGCCGACGCGCAGGCGCAGATTGACAGCGGGAAGACAATCCTCGCGGACACGGCCTACCAATTCACAGGCCAGCTGTTTGACATCTTCTTTGGAAAGTTCAGCCCCGATTTCCTGGCAAATGACAGCAAGGATATCGACACATGGATTGCTGAGTTGGATGCGGAAATCGCATCGGCTATTCGTCCGTGACGTAAATACATTTGATGGTAGTGATCTGGGGGACGAAGTCCCCCAGATCACTACCAAAAGGGCAAGTCCCTTTGGAATCCGTTCTTTTCGCCACGGCGTGGAAATAAGAAATCGAAATGAAAATGTTTTGATTGTTTCGCCAGCCAGTCAATTGCAGAAGTTCTATAAGAACAACGCGGAACCCATGGGAAAGGAACGGTTTCCGCTCCCATGGGTTTAACGCTTCACACCCACACGCATGGAAGGAGTTCATCCATGTTTTCTCATTTTTTTGACAATAACGATCGAAATGCGGCGCCCGATAAAGTACACACACCATTGCGCGGCATACAATTGGACGGCGGCCTGATGGCTGAAGTATTTCAAAACAATGCGAATTTTCTGCACAAAATTGATGTGGACGCGGCATTGTATTGGTTCCGCGTCAAAGCCGGCGTCCCCGCGCCCGGGCAGCCCTACCGCGGCCATTTTGAGGACGACATCAAGGGGCAGACCGCCGCGCAGTTGTTGATGGGCGCCGGCAATGCCCTCAGGTGGGCTGAGGATTCCGGACTTCGCATGCTTGTGGACACTGTGGTGGAAGGGATACGATCGGCCAGCGAAGCGGACGGTTATCTGATGGCCGTACCGAAGGAGCAATTCGGTACTTTTGAATACCCCGGATATGTGCGCATATGGCTCACGTATGGTCTGTATGCCGCAGCGTTAGGAGGCCATCCCGACGCGCTCGAGATGTTGCGCCGATGGCAGGATTGGTTTAACGCCTGTGATGATCTGCCGATCATCAAGTATCTGGATCTCGCGTATCAGGGACTGGTAGCCAGTCCATTTGTCTACAATACGCCGGTCGGGAAACAGGACGACATCGACACAACGATTCAGTATTATCAGGAAAATTGGCGGCTTGGGCAGTTTATCCAGCGCCAGCGCGATGCGATACACATCCGTCGGCAGCACGGGTACGAACCTCACGCCCACGGTACCGAGCTGGAGGCGTTAGAGGGGTATCTGGACTTATATCGCGCGACCGGTAAGCACTTTTACCTGCGCGCGGTGCAAAGCGCCTGGGAAATGTACCGCAGAGACTGGCAGCATCCCGGAGGTGGCATCGTCATGTGCGAATACCAGGAGGCCCACCCGGGCTGCGCCTGGCTCAGCCCGCCAATTCCCTACAATGAACTGTGCTGCACCGTGTTCTGGATCGGGCTGAATCAACGATTGCACCGGCTGTTCCCTGCCGAGGAGAAATACGTAAGCGAGATAGAGCGCTCATTATACAATGTAGCCTTTGCCAACCAAGACGGCGACAACGGCATCCGTTATTTTGCGTGGATCGAAGGCAAAAAACAGCCAGGCGGACTGGTGCATTGTTGCTGCGGGGCTGGCACGCGCCTGTTCGGCATGTTGCCGGAATACTTGTATTCCGCAGGAGAAGACTGTCTGTTTGTGGATATATACAGCGCCTCGACCTTTGCCTGGCAGCGCGCCGGCGGGACGGTTCAGGTGCAAACCAAAACCAAAATGCCATACGACGGCACAATCGAAATCACGGTCGAGTGCGAGCAGGCCGGGGACTTTATCCTTTATTTGCGCATTCCAGCTTGGACAAAGAGCGAGGTCGAGGTGCTGGTGGATGACAAGGCCTTAACTGGGCAGCCGGGCCAGTACCTTCCGATCGCACTGGATTGGCGGGGTCGGCACAGTATTCGCTTTACTTTGCCATTCGGGTGGACACAGACGTTGTATCAGGGGGCGGAACAGGTGCGGGATGACCGCGTTGACCCGCCTGTGGTCTATCGCCGCTTGGCGCTGGAATACGGCCCGCTGCTGATGGCGGTGGCTGGAGCGCAGGAGACGCTTGAATTTGCGCCTAATCAAGTGCAGCGGATACATCTGGACAACCGCCCTGAAGACTTTCGGGATTGGCTGGAAGCGCTTGAACAGCCGCTGCACTTTAAGATCTGCGGACACGAAACCTATCACCTCAAGCCCTATTTTGAGTTGAGGAATGGTGAGCCATTTTCCTGTTATCCGTTATATAGATGAGGCGTTTTCATTGCATTATAATAAATTGACGATAAGCAGCTGACAAATGATACGACAGCAATTAAAATCATATCCCTTTTTCCGCCGTGAGGCAAAGAAGGGATTCTTATGGGACTTGTCCCTTAACCCTCCAATGCACCCAAGCTACCATAATGCAAGATACTCCAAACAGAAAGAAGGAAACGCAAGTGCTTGAGCGGCGAGTGATTGCGCGCAGAAACCTAAACAGGGCGTGGGCGGCATTTGTTGACTTCTCTTTTCTTCTGCCGACGCTGATCATTTTTACGGTAATGATCGTGATCCCATTTTTTATGGGCGGGGTTTATGCCTTCACCGATTGGAATGGCATGACAGCCGATTTCAATTTTGTCGGGTTCGATAATTTTATCAGGGTATTTGGTGAGCGGCGCATCGCGAACGCCACCTGGCATACGCTGCAATTTACACTGTACCAGACCGTCTCAGTCAATGTCGTGGGGCTGGCGCTGGCTATGGCCATTCATCAGGCCACACGCTTCAACCGGATGCTGCGCACCGTGTTTTTCCTGCCGTTTATGTGCAGTATCGTTTTTGCGTCCTTCATCTGGTCTTATCTGTATCGGGATGTTGGGGAAGAGATCTTTCGCGTCATCAATCCGCTCAGCCGCATGAACACCGTTATCCCCGGCATTGCGCTGATCGCGCTGTGGCGCGATGCGGGATACGCGATGATCATCTACATCGCGGCGCTGCAGGGCGTGCCCGACACGCTGTATGAAGCGGCCATGGTGGACGGCATCGGCCCGGTGAGGCGGTTTACTAAAATTACGCTACCGCTGATCGTCCCGGCGATTACTGTCAATGTGACGCTGTACCTGGGCTGGGGTCTGAAAACCTATGATTATGTCATGGCCGCAACCGGCGGAGGCCCGGGATCAGCTTCGGAAACCATCGCGATGCTGGTGTATTACTACACCTTCCCATGGAACAGGACGGGCATGGGACAGGCTTTCGCGCTGTTGATGATGGTTGGCATCGTCTTTGCCACACAGGGTGTGGCGCGCCTGCTGCGCACCCGGGAGGTGGAAATGTGATTAAGACGAAGTGGTATCAGGAGGCGGCAAAAGGACTGCTGGGACTTTTGTTCCTTTCGCCGTTTTACATTATGGTGGTGTACGCTTTCAAGACTCGGCGGGAAATCATGCTGACCGGGCTGGCCCTTCCAACCCGGCTGACGTTTGAAAATTTCGTGAACGCCTACACCACTACAAATCTGGGACGGGCGTTTACAAACACCATTCTTTCAACCGTGCTGATGGTGCTCGTC
>Ga0123356_10004793_pt1 | contig 13920 bp, 13 predicted proteins | sample TergutEmb28metaG_2_FD_92546 | JGI IMG/M metagenome (GOLD analysis project Ga0123356, IMG submission 92546) | Embiratermes neotenicus P3 segment gut microbial communities from Petit-Saut dam, French Guiana - Emb289 P3 | ecosystem: Host-associated > Arthropoda: Insects > Digestive system > Gut ...
TAAAATTCGTTCAATTCGTAAAATTCGTGGAACGAGGTTCGCGGCTCTCATTATCGCATGGGAAGGCCCCTCCACGAATTTTACGAACTTTACGAATTGTACGAATTTTACGATGAAGAGAGCTTGCCCAGAAAAACGGGCACGCCCGCAGGATGCCGATGCTACGGACGGCTAAACGTTTGGAGGGCGGTGTGGTAGAATGAGGGTTTTGTTGCGGGAGGTTTATGGCGGCAGGGCGGTACATTGTGATGGGGGCGACGGTGTTGGTGATGGGTGCGTCGGTTTATTTTACGGTGGCTCCGCATTGGCCGGGGAGTAAGGCGACGGCAAGCGGCAAGACGGTCGGGGTGGCGCGGCCGAAGTTGCCGCTGATGCAGCAGGTGGAAGAATTGCTTGCGGCGAAGGATGTTGCGGGTGCAGGTCGGTTGGCGCTGGAGGCGTTGAAGGTGGATGTTCGTGATGTTCAGGCGAATGTCGCGATGGGTAAGGTTTTGGCGGTGGGGCGGAAGTTTGAGGAAGCGGACCAGCATTTTGATGTGGCGTCGGTGCTCTCGCGGCATGAGGATGCGGAGATCTTGTGCGACTGGGGTGAGATGCTGATGGCGGCGGATCGGGCGAGGGATGCGGAGGCGAAGTTTCGGCAGGCGGTGCAGCTGAAAGAAAAAGTGTCGAAGTATCAGCTGTGGTTGGGGCGGTCGTTGCGGAAACAGGGGCGGTTGGGGCCGGCGGTTCAGGCTGCGGAAACCGCTCGCGATTTGAGTCCGCTGAAGGCTGAGCCGTGTGTGGAGCTGGGGTCGATCTATCAGGAGATCAAGGATTTTGCGAGGTCCGAGACGTATTTTCGCGCAGCCCTGGCGGTGGAGGCGAAGAATATCGCGGCATTGACGGGTTTGGCGCAACTGCTAATCACGACCGACGATCTTGCTCAGCGTAACTATCTCGACGCGGCGATTCTCCTGGGAAATGCGGTGGAACAGAGCGGCGGTCGTGATGTGAATTTGATGGTTCAGCAGGCGGCGGCGTTGGCGCTTGGGGCGTATTATGAGCAGGCGATCGTTTGCATGGAGAAGGCGATCGCGGTGGCGAAGGAGCAGGGTGCGCAGGGGGAGACGGTGGAGTTGTTATTGCAGACGTTGCAGCACTATATCTATTTGCATGGAGAGAAGAAGAAAACGGAATGAAGATCCCTTATAAGATTGCGGTGCTGGTTTATATTTTTAATGAGGCGGGGGAGTTGTTGCTGTTGCATCGGAAGAAGTTTCCGAACAAGGATCTTTATTCGCCGATCGGGGGTAAGCTGGAGCAGGATATTGGGGAGTCGCCGTATGCTTGTGCATTGCGGGAGGTTCGGGAGGAGATTGGCGTTGAGTTGGCGCTTGGGGATGTGCGGTTGCTGGGGATTGTTTCGGAGCGAGGGTATGCGTCGGGTGGTGTGGCAGAAGGGGGGGGGGCGTCGCATTGGTTGATGTTTTGTTTTGAGGTTGTGCGTGCGTTGGATGTTGCGGAGCGTGAGTTTGAGGAGGGACGGTTGGAGTGGGTTGGGGCGGCGGCAGTGGAGGGGTTGGAGATTCCCAAGACGGATCGTGAGGTGATTTGGCCGTTGGTGAGGGAGCATTCGGTGATGATGGGCGGAGGGGATTCAGCGGGGATTTTTTCGGTGCATATTGATTGTACGGATGTGGATGCGTTTGTGGTGACGCATGAAAAAGTTAAAAGTCATAAAGTTAAAAGTTAAAAGGAAGTTAGAGGGGAGAAAGTTAAAAGTTAAAAAGGTTGCTTTGCGGAACCTCCACCGCGCTGCTGTGGGGTGTTCCTTTTAACTTTTAAATTTTTAACTTTTACTGGCTGCTTCGGCCGTTGTTGTTTGGGAGCCTGATGGTGCTTGCTGCGACTTTTCGGTATCCGAGCTGTTTGACGACTTCGAGTACTTCGGTCCATGATGGGAACGGCCGGCCATTAATGCGTTTATATGTGTCGATAGCCATGATGAATTCGAACTGTTCGTCGGACATTTCACCTTCCTCGGCTGAGCGACGGTCGTCGGATCGTCGTCGGCCCGGTCCGCGTCGGCGTTCGAGGCCGGTGGGGGAGCCCATGTCCACGACACGGCGGTCGACATTCGCGCGTCGGCCTGTGACGTTGTTGAGGTTATCCATGCTTGTTAATGGCGGCGCGGAGGAGGGGGCGGGGGTAGGGGGTGGGGAAATAGAAACTCCCGCTTCGGATGAATCCGTGGCGGGAGCGTACTCTGTCTTTTGCGGCTGACTGCTCATGGCTTTTCCTCGCATGCCGGCGGGCCTGGAGGAAGGGCCGTCACCGGTTACTCGTCATCGTCGTCGTCGTAGAAAATATCGTCGTCATCGTCGTCGAGATCGTCATCGTCGTCGAACTCGTCTTCGAAGTCGTCGTCGTCCTCTTCGTCGTCGAAGTCTTCGTCCTCGTCCTCGTCGAGGTCGTCTTCGTCCTCTTCCTCATCGTCCATTTCGTCCTCGTCCTCCACATCCTTCTTTTTCTTTGCGAGCATGAGCTGCGCCAGATCGCGTTTGGATTCTTCAACGATCGCGACGGAGAAGTCGTTCTCGTCCGTTAACGTGGTGGGATCGATAAGCATGGATTCGAGCATGGTTTAACTCCTGAGAAAGCGGGCGATTTATCGGAGCCCCTTCGTCCCGCGAAACGGGGTCGCTACTATGCGACGGTGTGCTCCAGACGCCGGTACATTACAACGATTTTTCAACAAGTCAATCGCTCTTTGCAGAAATTTTTCAAAGCCGTCTTGCGTGACGACCGCCGCCGCCTCTACACTCGATGGTCATTCGTTCGATTTTTGCTTGACCGGAGGTTCCCGTGGCAAGAGTGAAGCCGAAGATAGCCGTATTTCCCGGCATGTTTGATCCGTTGACTTTGGGGCATCTCGACATCATCGATCGTGGTCGAAAGTTGTTCGATCAGCTCATCGTCGCGATCGGTGTCAATCCCGGGAAAGATCAGCTCTTTGGCGTCGAGGAGCGCCTCGAAGAGGCTGTCGCGCTGACCAGGAAATTCCGTAACGTCAAAGTCGAAGCCTACGATGGGCTGACCGTTGCGCTGGTCAAGAAGCGCAAAGCGACCGCGATTATCCGAGGGTTGCGAAACCTGACCGATCTCGATTACGAGTTTCGCATCGCGCTGACGAACCGCAAAGTTGCGGGCATCGAAACTGTTTTCATCATGACGCGTGAGGAGTTCGGGTTCACGTCTTCGAGCCTGATTAAGCAGATCGTGACGATGGGCGGCGACCCGCATCAGCTGCGTGAACTTCTGCCGAGCCGCGTGATAGATCGGCTGATCTACTACCGCGATCACAAGCTCGGTCCGTTCGGTCAGCGGCCTGTGGATCATGCGATGTGAATTCGTAAAATTCGTAAAATTGGTTCAATTCGTAAAATTCGTGGAGAGGGGAAGGCGTTTGGCGCGCGAAAAAAGCCTTGTGCGTGGTTGCACAAGGCCGTTTTTCTTTTTTGGTGAGGGGGCTCTTACGGATTGGCCGGCGGCGCGTCGGCTGGAGTGGCGGCGGCGTCGCCAGCGGCCTGGCCCTGCGGGTTGATCAGGCCCAGTGCGCCCAGCGAGTGGAGAGCGCTGAAGCCGCAATTGCGGCAAATCATCGCAGCCATCGGCATGCTGGTGCCGGGGAACTTGACCTGTCCGGAACCTTCGTAAACGGGGATGCTGACCGGGACTTCATGGACGACCCACTGGTTCTTTTTGCACATCGGGCAGTCGCCCGAGAGGCCCTTGGCCTGGAGTGCCTGGATCACAACGGGTGCGTAATTGTCAAATACCGGCATAAACGTGCTCCTGAAATATGAAAGTGAACATTGTACCTATAACATCGGCCAACATCATCTTTGACTTTAATGGAGATTGTGAACATTATCAACCTGTGGACAATAATAGCCTTACCAAACTCACCAAGACGTAAAATAATCCTTACTGCCCGTTTGCATTGCCGCCCTTTCCCTGCTATACTGCCTTTCTTGATTCGCCGGACCACGGGCGGTAACAGTGGGAGCTTGGCGGCCAGCCAGAGCGAAATTAAAGCCTCCCCCGGCTGGCTGTTATTCTTCCTGTTTCATTCTGGTCCGTTGTGGCATCGGTGTCTTGCCGATGTTTCGTGTTTTGTGGTTCCGTTTTGGGAGCTCTCATGTCCCTCAAGTTCCGCGGTAAGCGATACAAAGAAGCCGCCAAGCTCGTGCCGGCGACAGCCGTCACGCTCGAGGCCGCTTTTCCCCTGCTCAAGCAGATGAAAAAAGCGAAGTTCGACGAGACTGTCAACATCGCGATCCACCTGGGCATCGACCCCAAGCAGGCGGACCAGATGGTCCGTGGCGCGGTCTCGCTGCCCAAGGGCATCGGCAAGACGAATCGCGTCATTGCCTTTGTGCAGGGCAACAACATTGATGTCGCCAAGGCGGCGGGTGCGATTGAGGCGGGTGCTGATGAGCTGGCGACGAAGGTCGGCGGCGGCTGGACGGACTTCGATGTGGCGATTGCTACGCCGGACATGATGCCGAAGATTGCGAGGCTGGGTAAGGTGCTCGGTCCGCAGGGCAAGATGCCTTCGCCGAAGGCTGGGACGGTGACGACGGATGTGGCTACGGCGGTGCGTGAGTATACAGCGGGCAAGATTGAGTTCCGCAACGATTCCGGCGGGAATATCCATGCGGTGCTCGGGAAGATGTCTTTTGCCGACGCTGACCTGGTCACCAACGCCACCGCACTGATCGACGTGCTCCGCAAGATGAAGCCAGCCGCGTCGAAAGGGACCTACATCAAGAAGATCACCATCCACTCCTCGATGTCGCCGGGGATCAATGTTGATACCACGGCACTGGGAATCGTCAAAGAAGAACAGGCCTGATGAAGGTAAAAGTTAAAAGGTAAAAGCTAAAAGGTAGATATATGAGTAAGCGAATTAAGAATCTGATCACCGATGAGTTGCAGAATAAGTTCAAGGGTACTGACGCGATCGTGGTTGTGGATTATACGGGGATCGACTCGAAGACGACGGCGGGCATCCGTGCGGGTCTGCGGCAGAAGCAGGTCAAGATGACCGTCGTCCGCAATGCGATGGCGGCGAAGGCCCTGGAGAACGCTGGTCTCAAAGGCGCCAGCAAGCTCCTGACCGGCACCAATGCGGTTGTCTACGGCGGCGAGTCGGTCGTCGATATCGCCAAGGAACTCGTCGAGCAGGGCAAGAAAGTTGCGAAGCTCCAGATCAAGGGTGCTGTCGTCGAAGGCCAGGTCCTCGACGCCAAGGCCGCTGCCGCTCTGGCGCTGCTTCCGAACAAGAAGGAACTGCAGGGCATGATCGTCAGCCAGATCCTCGGCCCAGGCCGAAAGCTCGCCGGCCAGATCAAAGGCCCAGCCTCCAAACTCGCCGGCCAAATCAAAGCCGTCGAAGAAAAAGCCAAAGAAAAGGAAACACCCGCAGCCGCCGCGTAACGGCTCGGAACTTGAAACAGGAAACTCCGTTCACGAAATCCTACAGCCTGTCTCGAACAGTGAAAACCGGGCTTGTTGCCTGGGCTGGCGATGGTGAACAAAATATGAAAGGTTTTTACCATGGCAGATGAAGTCAAAGCTGAAATCAAGGAACTCGGCGACAAGATCGTTGCGCTTTCCCTGCTCGACGCCCAGGCGCTGAGCACGTACCTGAAAGATACCTATGGTATCGAAGCTGCGGCTGGCGGCGCGGTGATGATGGCCGCTCCGGCCGGTGGCGGCGCGGCAGCAGCGCCGGCGGAAGTTCAGACGATTTTCGATGTCGTCCTCACCGCCGCGGGCGACAAGAAGATCCAGGTCATCAAGGTCGTTCGCGCGGCGACGGGCCTGGGCCTCAAGGAAGCCAAGGACCTCGTCGATGGCGCTCCGAAGACCGTCAAGGCCGGGCTCGAAAAGGCAGATGCCGAGAAGCTCAAGAAAGAGCTCGAGACCGAAGGCGCGAGCGTCGAACTCAAGTAACCCCCTCTCCCCCAAAAACTCAACCAACAACAATAAAGCCCAGGGATTGCAATCCCTGGGCTTTTTCTAATGAACGCCGTTCACGGCGTTTCTCCTGGTGGTGGTTTGCCGGAGGATCAAAGCGTTTTGAAGTTTCCGGGATTATCAACTATTATCACAAGGCTTGGGATTTCTTGAGACTTTGATCTGGTGATATTTCATGGATATGCGGCGTCTGTTTAGCACAATGTTGTTCGTGGGGGCGGTGTTTCTGGGTGTCCAGCTGCTCATGAATTATTGGGGTAAGGAGAACAAACCACCGCCGGAGGGCGGGGCGGGAGGCGGAGGCGTCGCTCAGACATTTACCATTCCGACGGAGATAGCGGGACAGGAAGATCTGATTCGGCTCGGTGATTCGAGCGCGAATTCCAAGGATAAGCTCGCGGTCTTCGTCAACAGGCAAGGCGCGAGCATCGAGCGGGTCGAACTGAACGTTAATGATTTCACCAACGAAGTGGTGAGGCGGGGCGAGGAGCCCAGGCCGTTGATTTTGTTCCAGGCGGCACCGGGGTTCGTCAAGCCTTATGCGACGCAGAAAATCCATGTCTGGATGAACGGCGAAGACAAGAGCATTCCCGCTGAGGCCGTCGGAAAATATCTGTGGAAGAATGTCAGCGATCTGGCGAATCCGTATGAGGCTCGCCTGCAGATCGTCAACAGCGACGCACAGAACAAAGGCATCGTCAAGATCGTCAAAGTCTTTCGCATCGATCCGAAGTCGTACGATCTGACGATTTCGCACGAGGTGACGAACCTGACGGATGTGCCGCTGAAGGTCTGGATCGATCAGATGGCGTCGATGGACTTTCCGCAGGATCGACGGATGTCGGACGATCGGTTCTATCACGCGGCGGGCATCGAAACAGTTCGGCGAACGATTATCCCCGACAGGTTCCATCAGGCGCATCATCAGCTCAGCCCCACGAGTGCTCCGGCATCGCGAGAGCTCGGCAATTTCCAGGGGACCGATCCGCTGGTGTGGGTCGCGTCGGGCGGACGATTCTTCGCGGCCATCACGCGGCCCATGCAGGAGACCGGCAACAAGGTCATGACGCTCGCCGTCGATAACACGACCGTCATTACGCTGGTCGATCACGTCGCCAAGACTGAGCTGGTTCGGATGCATCAGGGGGCGGACACGCGCGACACGCTGCTGGCGATCCAGATGTCCGGCAACGAACGCGAGCTGGCGGCCAAGAGCGAAACAACGCTGCAACTCGCCGTCTATTTCGGCCCCAGGCGAGGCGATGAGTTGCGTGGCAATTCCAAGGCCGAACCAGGCAGTCCCCCATGGGCGCATCATTACTACAAATCCGAGACGCTCCTGAAATTCCACGGCGGCTGTACATGGTGCACGTTCGATTGGATCGGCGTCGCACTGCTTTGGATGCTACGACAGCTCGCCACCTACGCAACCTTCGGCAACTACGGCGTCGCGATCATCCTGCTGGTCATCATCATCCGCGCGATCCTTCACCCGCTCACGAAGATGTCGCAGGTCAACATGGCGATGATGGGCAAGAAGATGCGGGACATCCAGCCGCTCATCGAGGCCAACAAGAAGAAATACGCCAAGGACAAGAAAAAGCAAAGCGAAGAGATGATGCGGATTTACCGCGAGAATAATGTGAATCCGGCGGGCGGCGTGATGGGTTGTTTGCCGATGCTGCTGCAGATGCCGATCTGGATCGCGATGTGGGCGACGATGCAGACGGACATCGATTTGTTCCATGCGAGCTTTATTCCGGGCTGGATCAACGACCTCTCCGCACCGGACCGCACGATCGAGTTCACACCATTTAAGATTCCACTGATCGGTACTGAGATCTCCGCCCTCAACGTCCTGCCGCTCCTGTTGGCGGTGGTTTTCTTCGTGCAGATGAAGGTCCAGATGGCCTCAACGCCGAAGCCTGCCGACGAGCAGCAGGCCCAGATGCAGAAGATGACGCAGTATATGGTTTTGATCTTCCCGATCTTTTTGTACAACTTCCCGTCGGGATTGAATTTGTACTATTTCGGCTCAACGTTGGCGGGTTTGGTGGATACGTACTTTGTGCGTAAGACGCTCAAGCGCAAGGGGATTTTGCCGACGAACGCGCCAGCACTGCCGACGAAGGAAGAGTGAATGACGAAATTCGAATGACGAATGACGAATCAAATTCAAATGCTCAAATGTTCGAAACGGTAGCGACCTCGCTTTGCGGGGTGGCGGTGGGGATGGAACTATGTTGTTTCATGAAACGATTGTCGCGGTGAGTTCGGTGGGCGGCGGGGCACGTGGAATTGTGCGTGTGAGTGGCGAACGCGCATGGGACGTGATTCGGGCGGCGGTGCGGTTGCCGGAGCAATTGGCGGCGGGGTGGTATGGTGGGGTGGTGATGCCGTGGTTGCACGAGCGGGTGGGGTTGGCGGGCGTGTTGTTGTTTAAGGGGCCGCGAAGTTTTACGGGCGAGGATGTGGCCGAACTGCATGTGCCGGACTCACCGGCGATTGTACGAGGCTGCGTGGAGCGGATATTGGCGGTAGGGGGGGTAAGAACGGCCATCGCCGGTGAATTCTCCGCCCGAGCCTTTTTCAACGGAAAAATCGACCTTACCGAAGCCGAAGGAATCGCCGCGACGATCAACGCCTCAACAGAGAAAGAACTGCGAGCGGCGACGGCGCTGCGCGAAGGCAAGTTACATCAGGAGATTCAACAACTCACAGACCGCCTTGCCAACCTGCTGACGTTCATCGAGGCGGGCATCGATTTCGCGGAGGAAGAAGATATTGCGTTTATCGATGCGGATAAGGCTTGTTCATGGTTGGACCAGTATCATACTTGGATCAGCGATATATTGAATCTGTCGATCCGGGTCGATCGGTTGGACAGCCTGCCTATCGTTGTTTTCATTGGCAAGCCGAACGTGGGGAAGAGTTCGCTCATCAATGCTTTGGTCGAGCAGGACCGTGCGATCGTCTCCGACATCCCCGGAACGACGCGCGACATTCTCGCCGCGACGATGCGGACGGATCAGGGTGCGGTCCGTCTACTGGATGTGCCCGGCGACGAGATTTTGTCGGACGAGTTGAAAGTGAAAATGATGGACGCCCAGCGGCTGGCGATCCTGGAAGCCGATCTGGTTATTCGCGTCATGGATCACACCATGAGTCCGTGGCACACGTCCGAGGGATGGCTGGATGTTCCGACGAAATTGATCGGTGTGCAAAATAAAGCGGACCTGATCAATCTGAGCGAGATGGACGAAATGGATAAAGGTGAGTGGAAGTCGAACAGCCCTTGGGGACAGGTTTCAGCAAAAACAGGTTTCAACATCGCCAGGTTCCGAGAAGTGATTTACCGATCGTTACGCCGCGGCGATCCGCTGCAGAAAGGGACAATGGTTCTCAATCAGCGGCATCGCATCATCTTGCAAGAGGTTCGCGAGGCGGTCCATCGCGCACAGTGCATAGCGTTCACTGAAGAACGCTTTCACCGTAGTCCGGAATTGCTGGCATCTGAGTTGCGTCGGGCGTTGGATTTGCTCGGCCAGATCACGGGTATCGTTTCGCCGGACGAAATTCTTGGGCGGATTTTTTCGACGTTTTGCGTGGGGAAGTGAGAAAAATGCACCCCTGCAGTCCCTGGGCTTTAATGGACTGCATGTGGGCGCGATTCGTACTACAATGATTGCGATGTGCCTTGGGAGTGATTCATGACTTATCCGCCTCTGTCGCCGACTCCGCCGACTCCGCCGTATGTGCGGCGGTTGGGATGTTTGACGTTTTTCCTGACGTTTTTGCTGACGTTGGTGATTTTGCTGTACGCTTGGCCGATCGTGCAGTCGCTGTTGACTTCGCCGCGAGGGGAGCCAAGGGCGGTTACGCCGCGTGGTGATCTGATGGATTTTGAGAAGACGACGATGAGTATTTTTAAGAACGCGTCGCCGTCGGTTTGTTTTATCACGACCGAACGTCAGCGTTACAACCCCCAGTCTCGCCGCATTGTCGAACTCCCCCAGGGCACAGGCTCGGGCTTCATCTGGGACAACGATGGCCATATCGTCACAAACTTCCACGTCATCCGCGGCTCAACTCGCTTCCATGTGATTTTGCACGACCAATCGCACTACAACGCGACGCTGGTGGGCGCATCGCCGGACCACGATTTGGCGGTCCTGCGGATCAATGTTCCGCTGGGCCTCTCGCTGAGCCCGCTGCCGATCGGGACCTCCGCCGACCTTCAGGTCGGGCAATCCGTCTTCGCGATCGGCAATCCGTTCGGCCTCGACCAGACGCTGACCACCGGCGTGATCTCCGCGCTCAAGCGGAGCATCAGCTCCGAGTCCGGGCACATGATCCAGGACGTGATCCAGACGAATGCCGCGATCAACCCCGGCAACTCCGGCGGGCCGTTGCTCGACTCGGCGGGGCGGTTGATCGGCGTCAACACGGCGATCTATTCGCAGTCCGGTACATGGACCGGCATCGGGTTTGCCATTCCTGTTGACACCACCAATCGTGTTGTGCCGGAGATTATTCGTACGGGGCGTTACACCCGCGGCATTATCGGTTTCCGATACTCCAACACCGAATCGCAATCGCTGCTGGCGCCGCATCGCATCCAGGGCGTCGTCATCCTCGAGACGCAGCCGAACTCACCCGCGGCAAACGCCGGGCTCGAGGGGGTTTCGAAGGGAGCGGATGGAGCGGTTGTGCTTGGCGATGTGATCACCGCAGTCAACGGCCGCGCGATCAAAACCGGTTCCGACATCGCCGCTGCGATGGACAAAGTCCGCCCTGGTGATACCGTCACGCTGACCCTTTGGAACAACGGCGAAACCCGCGACGTAACGCTCAAAGCCGGAGCGATAGGGGAGTAACCGGCGCGGTGACCGAAAAACTGGGCACCGTGCGGAGTTGGGGGCTGAATCATGCGGCCAGTTTGCGATAGAACCAGCGTTTGACCAGTTCCATGCCAATGCCGTAGAGGAGGATCACGACGGCGATGGCGATCATCAACTCCGGTGGCGGCAGGACCAGACCGAGTTTGCTCTGCCCAATTGGCGTATAGGGCAGCACGATGGTGATCGCGGCGACGGCCAGGACCGCGCCCAGGAACAGCAGGCCGGGCTTGCTCATGAAGAATGGGCGCCGTGTGCGGACGATGAACAGGATCATCAGGCCGGCGAGCGTCGATTCGATGAACCAGCCGGTCTGGAAGGGCAGGACGAAAGCGTTCTTCGCTTCCATCACCACTTTCGACGCAGTCTCCATCGCGGGTTCGGCAGTCGCTATTGCTTGTTGCGCCGCGTCCAGGGCTTGTCTGGCGGTCTCGATGGCGCCTTCCGGGACTTCGGTCAGGTCTTTCCAACTCTCGGCCATCTCTTTCTTACCGGCGAGCAGATTTTCCCAGCCGGTGGAGAGATTTTCCCAGACGGTCCCCACCTTCCGCCATGCCGCGTACTGATAACGCCAGAAGTAGAACATGAAGCCGAAGATCATGAAATCGAAGACGGCGCTTGTGAAGCCGAAGGAGAGCATGAACTTGACGATGAATCGAACGTTCCATCGCACTGGCTTTTGGACCTGCTCGGTGTCGACGTTGTCGAATGCGAGCGCCATGGCGGGGAAGTCGGCCAGGAGATTGACGAAGAGGATTTGGATGGCGGTCATGGGGTCGAATGGGAAGACCATGGAGGCGACGGCGAGGCTGAACATGTAGCCGAAATTGGCGGCGATGACGTAGAAGATGTATTTGAGTGTGTTGGTGAAGGCTTGGCGGCCTGTGCGTACACCGCGGACGAGCACGTCAAGGCCGGACTGGAGCAGGACGATTTGAGCGGCTTCTTTTGCGACATCGACGGCGGACGCGACGGAGATGCCGACATCGGCGGCATGGATCGCGGATGCGTCGTTGATGCCGTCGCCGAGGTAGCCGACGACTTCGCCGGACTTCTTGAGCGCAAGGACGATTTGTTCTTTCTGGTTCGGTTCGATCTCGGCGAAGACGTCCACGTCACGAACACGCTGGACAAGGGCGTCGTCGCTGAGCTCTCGCAGTTCGGAGCCGGTGATGACCACTGGCTCGGCGATTCCGACCTGGTGGCTGACGGTTGCGGCGACTGCGTGGTTGTCGCCGGTGATTATTTTTAAGGCAACGCCGAGATCGCGTAGCTGCGCGATCATTTCCGGAGCGTCGGCCTTGGGCGGATCGGCGAAGACCAGGAAGCCCAGGAACGTCATGTCGCGTTCGTCTTCCTTGGTGACTCGCGGCGCATCGATCGCTCGCACCGCCAGGCCGAGGACACGCAGCCCCTGATGGCTCATCTCGGTGAAGCGGTTTTGAATCTCGGCATGCTTTTCCGCCAACGCCACAGATTTGCCGCTGGGGAGCATGACCTCTGAGCAGCATTCGAGCACGTTGGCAAGTGCGCCTTTGGTAATCAGCAGTTTGTGGTTGCCCTCGGACACGCGGACGCTCAAGCGTCTGCGGCGGAAATCGTAGGGGATTTCGTCGAGCTTCTCGACGGTGTCGGTGTTGAACGTCTGGCGCTGACAGATCGCCTGGTCGATCGGGTTGACGAAGCCGGTTTGGAGGAATGCATTGAGGTAGGCGAATCTTGCGATTTGTTCGCTGGGTTGGCCGGAGGTATCGAGAGTTTCCTGTAGCCGCATGACGCCTTCGGTGAGTGTGCCGGTCTTGTCGGAGCAGAGTACGGTCATTCCGCCGAAGTTTTCGATGGCGAGTAGTTTTTTGACGATGACTTTTTGTTTTGCCATTGCTTTGGCGCCAGCGGCGAGCACGACGCTGGTGATGGCGGGTAGGAGTTCGGGCGCCATGCCGATGCCGATGGCGAGGGCGAAGATGAGTGCTTCATTGACGCCTTCGTTTTTGATGCCGAGCTTGACGAAAAAGACGGCGGCGGTGAGGGCGATGACGACTTTGATGATGAGTTTGCTGAACTGCTTGAGTCCGCGTTCGAAATCTGTTTCGGGCGATTTGCGTTCGAGGCGTTCAGAGATTTTGCCGAACTCGGTGTCGGGCCCTGTGCCGATGACGACGGCGGTCGCGAACCCGCTGATGACGTTTGTGCCGAGGAAGACGGAGTTCGTTCGCTTGCCCAGCGGTGTGTCGCTGGGCAGCTCAGTGCAGGACTTTTCAGCGGGGAAGCTTTCGCCGGTGAGCATTGCTTCGTTGAGGAACAGATCGCGTGAGCTGAGCAGGCGGCAGTCACCGGGGATCAGGTCGCCGGCGCGCAGGCGGACGACGTCGCCGGGGACAATCTCGTCGAGCGAGATTTCGTGATCCTTTCCGCCGCGGATCACCGTCGCCTTGGTTTCGATCATCTTCAGCAGCTTCGCGACGGCATCTGCCGCGCCTTTTTCGTGCCAGAAGTTCAACAACGCACTGGCGATGAGGATGAAAAGGATCATATAAAACGTGTCTTGTTCCTCCGGCAGGAAGAACGCCAGCACCGCGATGCAAAAGAGCAGAATGTTGATCGGGTTCTTGACTTGGCTCCAGAGCAGCGACCAGACGGTAGCTCGGTGCGGCTTGAGGTGGCGGACCTGATCGTAGCGATGTTGCGCTTCGGTCGGGCTCAGCCCCTCGGCGGATGTGCCGAGCTGTTTGAGAAGTTGGTCGGTCGCAGCCGACCAGAAGCTCTGTTTTTCCATTCTTTCGATTCCTTTACTACAGGAGAGGGGGGCTGCGCAGGGAAATTCCCTCGACGTCAGAAAGGGAACTTCCAGAAAAATCATAAAACGCAAACCATAAACATTATTCATACGCTTTGCAATGGATACGCACCGGATATACTTTGGCGGGGTGCATAACGCTTTAGGCGGGACGACCGTAAATGAGCCACAGACAGATCGGACAGATCAGACAATAAA
>Ga0123356_10004794_pt1 | contig 13918 bp, 15 predicted proteins | sample TergutEmb28metaG_2_FD_92546 | JGI IMG/M metagenome (GOLD analysis project Ga0123356, IMG submission 92546) | Embiratermes neotenicus P3 segment gut microbial communities from Petit-Saut dam, French Guiana - Emb289 P3 | ecosystem: Host-associated > Arthropoda: Insects > Digestive system > Gut ...
GCCGACAAATTGGTCGGTCACGGTGATATGCTTTATGCTCCCACCTGATCGGCAAAACCAATGCGTTTGCAAGGCACATGGGTATCGGACAAAGAGCGTGAAAAAGTCATTGAATACATAGAAAAGAGCGGCGATACACAATACTCGGAAGAAGTCATGGGCGAAATAGAAAAAGCCGCAGAATCGAAAGGTTCGGGAGAAAAAGTTTCTTCCGGTGATTCCGGCTCAAACGATTATGATGATTTGCTTCCGCAAGCAGTCGATGTCATTTTCGAAACAGGCCAAGCTTCAGTCTCCATGCTCCAACGCAGATTGAAACTCGGCTATTCACGCGCCGCTCGCATAGTCGACCAAATGGAAGAAATGGGCGTAGTAGGCCCCTTCGAAGGTTCAAAACCCCGCACCATTTTAATAACAAAAGACCAATGGCGCCAAATGCAATACATAAACGGCACCGCCCCAACAGACAAACCAAACATAGAAAACGTAAAATCAATCACCGACTTCACCGGAGAAGTCTAACTAAGCCTGTAACCGATTTTTTGACCCATTTTTACAGTTGTTTCTTTATTATTATTCGTATTGTCAATTATTTCATCGTCGATCGTGACGGTGTTTTTTTGGAAGAGCATTACTATTGTTGAGCCGCCGAATTCGAAGGTGCCTTTTTCTTCTTGACGGAGGATTGAGAGGCTTTTTTTGTGGTTTGAGATTTTTCCTACGAAGAGAGCGCCGATTTCCGCTTGGATTATTTTGCCGAAGGTTTTTGATTGGATGACGGTGTATTCTCTTGTGTTTTCGCAGAAGACGGGGCGGTTTTGGTAGGCTATCGGGCGGACTGTGTGGAGGATGCCTTTTATTTTTACTTGATCGAGAATTTCGCCGTCGTCAATGAATGCATATCTGTGGTAGTCGTCGGGAGATAGTCTGAAGACAAGGCATGTTCCGTTTTTGAATTCATTTGCAAGGGTTTTGTTTTTTAACAGGGATTCGACAGAATATGTTGAATTTTTTATTTCAAAAATACCGGTTTCCGTTATCGGATACACAGTCAATTTGCTGTCGGCGGGTGAAGCTAAGTCGTTTTTGTCTTCCGGGAAAGGTCTGTAACCTTCTTTGATTTTTCGTTTAAAAAACTCGTTGAAGGATTTATATTCAACGTCCGGATATTCATCTGTATTTATATCATTCGATTCAATAAATCCTTTTATCATAAAGCGAGAAGCCGGACTACTGAGTAATAATCCGGCAAGTTTTGATATTGTTGGTCTTACTGTTAATTTTAAAAATATTCTGCCGGGGATCGTGTTATACAGAAAGCGAATGGATTTTTTTGATTCTTCCGGGATATCGACGGATTCGTACTTTTGATTCATGCTCTTGCTCCGATGCTCCAAATCAAGAACACGGCGATAGGCAGTCCGATCAGCAGGAATACAACTAAATAACGTCCTTTGATTTTCGGAAATTTGATTCGCGAAAGAAAAGCGAGGGCTATAATAAATAACATTGCAGGATATACAGAGGCGAATGATGCGTTTATTAAATCACAAACGATGTAAACCAACGGTATAACGATAGATACGAATGTTACAGGCATTCCTACATAAAATTTTCGTTTTTCATTTTTTTGTTGAAGTTCAATTTCTACAGCATTAAAGTATGCCAATCTTATCAATGCAGCCAAAACAAAAAAGGCGGCGATGGCTATTCCTATGATCAAACGTAATGTATCATTGTTTTGGAACAATGTACCGAAACCTACGGCATATCCGATAACAACAGGAAATACACCGAAACTGATTAAATCAGCTAAAGCATCGATCTCGATTCCGTAATTCTTTTCTCTTTCAGTCCTCTTCTTACGCCTTGCAACAGGCCCGTCAAGCATATCGCACAACCCGCATGTCATCAAACAAATTATCGCAAGGACAATATTTCCGCCGACAGCAAAAGACATGCCGACAAGTGCCGACACAACACTGAGATATGTCAACATAACCCAAATCTTATAATACCCGATAAAAGGCTTCTTCTTTTTAACTTTCTTCAAATCTTCAACAGAAACATCAACTTCACTCAATATATAACTCCACCATTCATTTCATAAGACCATACAAAAATTGTTATCAATCATCTAAGAGCTCGTTCATAAGACCATATAAAAAATTATTTTAATTTTTCTAAAGGCTCACTAGTGAGACTATACAGAAATTGGTTCAATTTCCTAAGGGCTCGTTTACGAGACCATTTTACTACGGTGCATAAATATTAGCAATGTTTATTACCGGCGGTTTATGTTTTTTGGTTAAAGGTTTCGTTATATTCAACCAATTCATCAAATGTTACAGGCATATAATCACAAATATCAACACCGGCATTAAAAGCCCGTCCTGTACTTGCCATGTATTGATATGCATCGCTTTTTTGATTATGGATATGTCCGTAAATGTGAAAACTTCCGCGAAAAAAACCGCTCCATTCAGCCAAAGGATAATGACACAAAAAAATATTTTTTCCTTCATGCTTTAAAAAACGAATTTGATCGGTATCAGCGAATAAATAATGATATTCCATGTTCTTTAAATAAGGATGATCGTGATTTCCGGTTATAAGATGTAAAATGCCGTTAAGCTTTTTCACGATCGACACAGCTTCATCCAACCCCGCTGCATCCCTTCCGCCGTAATACAAATCACCGACAATATAAACATGATCATCATTGCTCACCCTTGAATTCCAATTTTTAACAAGCTCTTTATTCATAATCGAAACATCATCAAACGGACGATCGCAATACCCTATAATTCCGGAATGCCCAAAATGTAAATCACCCGTAAAAAAAGTCGCCATTGCCGAATCCTCCAAAATTCATGCTGTATAACCGGCTCGTTTATGAGACTATTGTATCACAACTCTCAAAACCTTGCATTTATATTCATTTTAAGATATACTCAACTCCCGGTAAAACCGGTGAAAATACTCAAGGGAGCTCAAGGGAATTTAGCGTGAAAGAACATAAATATTCAGAAAAGATTAGCGCGTAACCCCATTCTTTAATGCGTATTTGTGTAACAGAGTTTAGATGGGGTTTTTAATGGAAGTAACAAAAAAAGGTAATGTGTTGGGCAGACGTGTTCTGAAAAGTGTCATGAATGCCATCGTAGGTAAAGAGCAAGTAGTGCTTCGTGTATTTTTAGCCATTTTAGCCGGAGGGCATATACTTATTGAAGATATCCCGGGAGTAGGAAAGACAACTTTGGCGATTGCTTTTTCAAAAGCGTTGAACTTGGAATACAGTCGCGTACAATTTACGCCGGACGTTCTGCCTTCTGACGTTACGGGGTTTTCTGTTTTTAATAAAGATACCGGAAATATGGATTTTACTCCGGGTGCAGTATTATGTAATATTTTCTTGGCAGACGAATTAAACCGAGCGACCAGCCGGACACAATCTGCATTGCTTGAAGCCATGGAAGAAGGGCAAGTCACTGTTGACGGCACATCCCATATCATACCTCAACCTTTTGTGGTAATCGCTACTCAAAACCCTGTCGGAGCAGCGGGTACACAAATGCTGCCGGATTCGCAAATGGATCGTTTTATGGTGCGTTTAGCCTTGGGTTATCCCGATCATAATGATGAATTATCATTATTAAAACGTAAACAGGGCAAAGTTCTTCTTGATTTAGTCGAACCTGTTATATCAAGAGAAGAACTGGAACAAATGCGATCGGAAGTCGATCAAATACATGTTGATAATTCTATTTTAAACTATATCGTAACACTTATCGGAAAAACTCGCGGTCACCCGGATTTAATATTGGGAGCAAGCCCCCGAGCGTCTATTGCATTAACAAGCATAACCAAAGCGGCGGCATATCTCCAAGGACGCGATTATGTCGTTCCGAACGATATAATACCTTTATTTACGGACACACTTGCTCACAGGCTGGTACTCCGCCCCGGCGCAGAAACCGAAAACATAACAACAACAAAAATACTGAACGATATACTAAACTCCGTAAAACCACTGAAAGTAAAATAAGATGATGATATAGTCTTCTCACGGGGGAAGCCATTAATAATCAAGGATAAAATATAAAGGATTTATATTATAAATGATTATACGCCAATTGTTATATGCGTTTTGTCTTACGGCGTCTTTTATATTTTTTCTTTTGTATCCGCCGTGGATATCTTGGTATATTTTTGTTTTGCTTTTGATTTTGATCCCGATCGATTTGATAGTCAGTTTGCCCGGGATGATGTCGAAGAGTGTGCGTTTATCTGTGCCGCCGGTTCTTGAAATGAACACGGATGCGGTGTTTTCCGTTATAACGATACATAAAAAATCGTATCCCGTGAGATGCTTGATTGTTAAGTTTCAAGCTGCCGGGGACGGTTTTTCTGCTGTTTGCCGAATTAAATGTTCGGGTGAAGCAAACGATAAACGTGAAGTTACGATCGATACATCGTGCAGCGGAGTGACGGTATTCGAAATAAAAAGAATTTGGGCAGTCAGTATGATCGGATTATTTGCTTTGCCGGCTACTGTGAAAGCAAGAGAATCCGTTTTAATATTGCCGCCCCCGGTTAAACCGATTTCATCAATGGCTTTGCAACACGGTATTCGTTTAAAACCCAAACCCGGAGGTGGATTTTCCGAAGAACATGATATGCGGGATTACAGACCCGGAGACCCTGTCAGAAGCATTCATTGGAAGATTTCCGCAAAATTTGATTCCCTGATCATTCGAGAACCTCTTGTTTTACCTCCGCACAGCAGGCTTATTCATGTGATCAAATGGAGAAATGCGGCTGAACGCGATTTGATTCTGGGACGTCTTCGTTGGGTAAGTAATTATTTATTAAGCAGAAGGATGGCGTATTATGTAAAATTCGATAAAGATGATAAGATCACGGAAATCGAACAAGATTCGGATTTGCATGAATTTTTACGCAGTGCTTTAGATAGTAAATCCGCTAAAACAAGGCCGGCGTTAAATGTTCCGGCTCGATTTTCGTGGGTTTTTCGCATTGATGCCGCAAGTTCCGGCGTAAAATCCGTCACAAGCTTCGGAAATCAAAAACGGGAGGGGAATTGATTTATGTTTAAACAACTTCAAAATTCCACTCACGGTGCTAAAGCAACATTGCTTACGATCGGGAACTTTGCCCTTGTTTTTATAGCAGTTTACTGTACTTTCAACGCATTATTTTCATCTCTTGTTTTTGACTTAAGCATGACCGGGTTGATCATTTTTTGGTTGATCGGTGCAGCCGCAGTTTCCGTTATGACAATGCTTTTCGGGATCAAAGGGATTGCAATCCTTTTAATACCCGCTGTACTGCTGTTTTATGGTTACGATCGGATATCATCGAAGGCGGCGGTTATGTGATCAACTACATCACTGATTTTTACAGTGAATGGCTTCCGATCACCGTGTTTTTTCCCGATTATGATGAGTTTTCGGATCATGCAACCGTATTTTTTACGGCAATAAGCGGTTTGGTCATTTTATTATTGGCTTTTTCTGTTTGTATCCGAAGAAGCGTCTTTTTGACGGCTTTATCAACAGCACCGATCGTATTTTTAACATTTGTGATAACAGATTTACAAGCGGATGTATTTTACTTATTAGGGTTGATAGCTGTTTATTTGACATTATTGATAAGCAGTGCGATCAATCCCGGGAATTTTGTTAAAAGAGGGTTGGTAATGATACCGGCGTTTGTTTTAGCATTTTTATTAATAGCGGTCACATATCGCATAACTCCGCCGGATAATTATTCGCGAGAAGAACAAGTAACAGCCATGAGTGCTCGCCTCAGATACGTAACATCGCAGTTAGGACGATTGGGACAATTATTTTCATCCGGATCGGGCGGATATTTTTCCGAATTCGGCTGGCTTGTATCTCATGACGGGGACATGTGGGTGTTTAATACTGCTAACGTTGATGTTGCAGACGCGGGATACCGAGTGATGACAAATACCGGACTGCTTGAAATAGTCGTTAACAAACCGGGAACATTTTATATCAGAGGTTTTTCGATGCAGGATTTTGATGGACGTATGTGGAGTATCAGTGATGAATTATTAAGGCAACAAAGTGAAGAATTAGAAAGAGCGATGCCGGCTCTTATCGCTAACACTTATAGTATAAACGGTTTGCCGAATGCTCCGGAGCAAGCGGAAATGACGATAACAAGGACCGGAGACATGACTCCCCGTATCATATATCACCCGTATTATCGAACGCACTACGGAGGATTTCATATACAATGGACAACAGAACGGTTTTACCATGTTGAAAGAAGCATACACAGACTTGCCGAATCACTTAATTCGGTCGTGATCGTCATTAATAACTTAACTAATAATGAACTTCTTCAAATGATGGAAGAATTCCCGTTCTTTGTCCAAGGAAACAGAGGCGGCGGTGTATTTGAATTTTCTTTTGAAGATATACTTTATGAAAATGAAATATTTTATACACTTGACGTAGCCGGTGCACAGGATGATATAAGCTCAGCTTTATTTGATGCTTTAATGGAAGAAGTTGCTCTTACTTACTCGGACAGGGTATTGGAATATACGATTCATTACCCGACAGATTCATTAAGTTCATACAGAGCACTAATGCGATATCCGTCAGATTATACTAATATCGATTCCGTTACAAGGAGCGAGTTACGACGTATTGCTTCAGAAGCCGGTATAAGTTTGACAGGCGATCGTATTGAAATAGTGGATGCCGTTGCTGCATTTATCAGATCGTCGGCAGAGTATACTTTGTCCCCGGGACCTGTACCCGAAGATGAAGATTTTGTACTGTATTTTTTAGAAGAATTGCATGAAGGTTATTGTATACATTTTGCCACTGCTGCAGTTATGATGCTTCGTGCTTTGAATATACCCGCACGATTTACAAGCGGTTATGTGGCGACTGTATCGGGATTTGATATTGGTGAAACTGTCGTTTTGACTGACAGAAACGCACATGCTTGGGCAGAAGTTTATTACAATGATGTAGGTTGGTTGTATCTTGAAGTTACACCGACAAGTTCACTATCGTTCGTTCCGCCGTCACGACCTCATTCACCGCATGAAGAAATACCGTCATCACAAATCCCTCCGCAATACAGACCTGAAGATATGCCGGAAGAACCGGAAATTCCGGATTTCGACGGACCGAGCAATATACCGACGCCGGGCACAGGAGCGGGGACTGCAAACAGGTATAATATTCCTTCATGGATGAGCAGTGCGGGTGTAATTTTTATTTATATTATTTTGATCATTCCGGCTTTATTAATTCGCAGATATATAGTATTAACGATCAGAAAAGTAAAATTCAATCAAAAAAGCACAAATGATGCTGTTATTTATATTTGGCGTTTTGTATTACGGCTCAGCAAAAAAGAAACGATTCCTCCGGATGACATTGAAGAAATGGCATTAAAAGCACGATTCAGCCAACATCGATTGACTGAAAATGAGCGCATGTTTATGGTCAAATACGCAGAAAGATTAGCATTTGAAATATACAGCAGTAAAGGTGATTTGGGACAATTAAGAATGAAATATTTAAGAGCATTATATTGATTCTTAATCATTTATCATAGTTATACCGATTATATTTAAGCAGTTTGTCTTGCGAGACGGACTGCTTTTTTGTTTCTTTATTTAAATCAAATTGTTAAATACCGGAAAAACTTTTGTGGTGAAAATTATGATGAAAAAGATGAAAAAGAGTATAAAAAGTTTGAAAATCGACGTGATATTTATGAAAATAATGTAGAAATATATACATAATAAGGTGTTAAATAAAGGCAATATAATGAGAAAATTATGTTGACGGGAAGAAAAGGCTCATGTAAAATCAAAATCCCTCACCGGTAAAAAAGTTAAGAAAAGAGAAATAACAAACCGGAAATCAACAAAACGGATGGAATCAATATATGAAAATAAAAATGATGATTGCGACAACAGATAATGACTATGCCAAGCTTCTCAGTGATAACATATCCGAATTTCATTCGAACAAGATCGATGTCAGTGAATGCTCCGGGGTTGACGGATTTAATGAAGCCGGACCGAAACGGAAGTACGATGTTGCACTGGTTGATTCAAAATCTGTCGGAAAAGCCGATTTAACGAATGTTACTTTACCGATTTTATTATGGTCGGATAATGACGCTTCGGAAATAACGGAAGCAATATCATTCGGAATCAATAAGATTCGTAAATATCAACGAATAACTTCTATCATCGCCGGGGTTTTCGAATATTTTGCAAAGGTTTCCGAGACCGGTTCGGGACCGGAATCGAAGCACACCGAAATCACAGCCGTTTGGTCACCTGTCGGCGGAGTCGGTAAAACGACAACAGCACTTGCTTATGCAGCATCGAAAGTTGCTGAAGGCAAAGAGGTATTTTATTTGAATTTCGAAGATTTTTCGAGTATTCCCGGTTATTTTCATGAAACGGGAAAAAGCATCAGTTCAGTCTTTGAAATGCTTGATACCCAAACAGGGAACATCAAAATGTTTATACAAGGTATATGCTGCTTAAACAACGGCATCAAGTACTTATCCGGTCCTGATAATTATGAAGACATGTACATTCTGACTCTTGAAAATATTTCTGAATTGATAACCGCTTGTGCCGGACTGACAGATGAATTGATATTGGATTTACCTTGTGTTTATGATGCTCGAACAAAAAAGTCATTTGAAGCAGCTTGTAATATATTTATTGTGACTTCACCGGAATATTCGGCTGATGCTAAATTGATACAATTCAAATCACAAAATAATGTGTATGAAGATATAAAAGATAAAGTAACTTTTATTATGAATAAAGCTACGCCGATGACGAATGAAAGTTTATCGAAACCGGACGCCGGCTTGAAGGTTATTTCATTACCGTATATCAAGACCGAAAACGCTCGTGATGTATATAAATCATTGGCAATGACAGGTTTTCGCAGTTAAAGCATAAGTTTGTGCCGCCGCAGACGGCGGAATGGAGAAAAATATGACAGACAGATATCGAAGTGAAGTAATAGGACAATTAAAAACAGAAATGCAAAGTCATGCTGATTTGACAAACTTTGACAATGATCAATTATACACTCTTATTACAGAGGCTTTAGACAGAAAGATCGATAACGCGAAAATAAATTCCGCAGCGGCAGGCAGAGAATTTTTGACTCTGAATTTTAAAGAAAAAAAGATGATTGTAACAGCAGTTTATGAAGCAATACGCGGTTTGGGTGTTTTAGGCGGGATCATAACCGATCCTGACATAACCGAAGTGATGATCAACGGCCATGAAGATATTTTTATCGAAAAAGAAGGAAGGTTATATAAGCCGGATAGTAAATTTGAAAGTCGAAGAGAGCTTGAGATCATAATAACAAAGTTTGTTTCAAGAGCGGGACGTGTGGTAAATGAAAGTGAGCCGATCGTTGACTTCAGGCTTGAAGACGGATCGCGCGTCAATGTTGTGATGCAACCCGTCGCTTTAAACGGACCGATCGTTACGATACGCAGATTCCCCGCCGAAGCGATGACTGTTGATAAATTGATCGAGTTTGAATCAATAACACCTGAAGTAGCCGAGGTTTTAAAGACATTGGTAAAAGCAAAATACAATATTTTTGTCTGCGGCGGTACGGGAAGCGGAAAAACCACATTTTTGAATGCTTTGTCAAACTTTATTCCGAAGGATGAACGGATCATAACGATCGAAGACTCGGCAGAGTTGCAAATCAAAAATATCGACAATCTTGTGCAATTGGAAACAAGAAATGCGGGAGCGGACGGTAAAGGAGCGATCACGATAAAGGACTTGATAAAATCCGCATTACGTATGAGACCGGAGCGTATAGTTGTCGGAGAAGTTCGAGGTGCCGAAGCGCTGGATATGCTTCAAGCAATGAACACTGGTCATGACGGATCGTTATCGACAGGACATGCCAATTCAACAAGAGATATACTGAGCCGTTTGGAAACAATGGTTCTTCAAGGTGCTGAAGGCTTACCGCTTGAAGCGATCCGTCAACAGATAGCATCAGCAGTCGATATTATCATTCATCTTTCACGCTTACGCGACAAAAGCCGAAGAACAATGGAAATCGTTGAAGTTTTGGGTTATGACACATCAACCGGTGAAATCAAACTGAATAAATTATACGAATTTTGTGAATCCGATCGAAGCACAAAAGGTAAAGTCGTCGGAAAGCTTGTTCGAACAAATAACCCGATGAACAACGTGTTTAAATTGAGTGCAGCGGGAATTGATAAGGCCATATAACCGATTTAAGGGGGATTACTTTGAAAACACCGGATTACATGAAAAGTTCATCTGTTGCTTTTGACCATATTGTCTCATTTATCATAGGCTTCATCATGGGATTTTTAGTTCTGTTTATATTTTACAATTTAATAATTATGTCGCTCATCGGAGGAGCAATCATCGGGATTTTAAACATTTTTATTTCATTGCATACTTCGATAAAAAAACGAAAAATAAAACTTCGTGTTCAATTTTATGACTTGCTCGAATCAATGTCTGTAGCAATGAGAGCCGGAAACCCGATGTTGCTGTGCTTACAAAGCGCAAAAGAAGATTTAATTCTTATATACCCGCAAAACAGCGACATCATCACAGAACTGGACATCATCATCGGCAAATTCAACAATGCCGTCCCTTTGTCGGAATCCTTCTCAGACTTGGCAAACCGAAGCGGCCTTGAAGACATAAAAAGCTTTGCATCGATCTACGCAACAATAGAAGGCAAATCAAGCAGAGCAGATGAAATCATCCGCGACACCCAACAAATAATAGCAGACAAAATGGAAATCGAAATGGAAATAGACACCCTGATGACCGCCGCAAAATCAGAAGTAAACATCATGCTGCTGATGCCGTTAGTCATCTTAGGCGTAATAGGCTACGCCGGCGCAGGCTTCATGGACGCAATCTACACAACAGGAGCAGGCAGAATAATCTCAACAGCCGGCTTCATAACATTCATCTTAAGCTACATAATGGCCCGAAAATTCAGCAATGTGAAATTATGAATACCGTCAGCACAGCATGAAGTCAGCATATTTTCTTCTTTTTCGGTCAGACGTCGCGTCCGTGCGCCGACAGACCGCGTTCCACCATCCGTGGTTTCACTTGTCAGAAGAATATATACTGCCTCCATACTGCACTGAAACGACCTGTACAGAAAGGATATAAAATGTTAATTGGGATTTTAGCGATTGCATCAGTGTTAATTATGTTTTGGGTTGTTTTGTTGGTGCGTGTGACCGGTGAGGATAAGTTGTCGGTTGCTTATGTTAGGGTTTTTGATTGTTTGGTGGGTATTGAGAAGTTGAGGAAGAGGGATGTTTTGGTTGCTGAGAAGATGGCGGGGTATGGTGGGTTTGTGTTGGGTTTGATGAAGGTGTTTTACGGGAAGGATTCGTCGGGTAAGATCGGGAAGTTGGAGGCGGAGGTTGAGAGGTTGCAAGCCGGGGATTTTAGGGGGTTGAATGGTTTTGTGTTGCCGGGGTATGTGTTGCTTCGTGAATTTGAGGCGATCGGTAAAGGGGAGATACATAAGACCATTATGTCTAAGTGTTTTGAGTTGTACGGAAAGAAGCATGCGTTAAATAAAACTAAGCAATTGTTGGCACAGATGCTTTCTTATCCGATTATCGGGGTTGCGTTCACATTGGTGCTTGGTGTTATTTTCTTAGGTATCGATAACGCAACAGCCGGATTGGCGGTGATCGGGATCGGGTCTGTGTTGGTTTTGGTTCTTGTGTATGCCATGTATGACGAACTTAATGATTCGGTGCGAAAGCGTCAAAATGCCATCAGTAAGCAATTTCCGAATGTAGTATCCAAGCTTGCGTTGCTTGTTACTTCGGGGATGGTCATGGACAGAGCTTGGAAAGAGACTGCCTACAGTCGGGAAGCGGAGTTATATGCGGAAATGCGAAAAACATCGAAGGAACTTGATAACTTGGTCAGTCCGGAAGCGGCATACGGAAACTTTATTAATCGGTGCAATACGAAAGAAAGTGCGAAGCTTGCTTCGGCGATAATGCAAAATCTTTCTAAGGGGAATGCGGAAATCGGCAGATTGCTTAAAGATATGGCACGTGAAGCATGGCAAGAACGCAGACATGCCGCCAAACGAGATGCGGAAAAAGCAAATTCAAAATTGATGATCCCGACAATGCTTTTGTTCCTTGCGATTTTAGTTATGCTTATGGTCCCCGTTGCAATGAACTTTTCCGGGATCTGACCGGTTCCCGCAAATTTTACAAGAAAGGAGGCATTAAAAATGTGGAATAAAATCAAAGAAATACCGGAAATTACGATTCGATTCATTTCTGAACAACTAAAAGTTTTTAAGAATGACGAAAGAGGATTATCAGGCGTTGTTGTGGCAATATTGCTTATTTTGGTAGCTGTGTTGGCGATAGTTTTGATCTGGGGGTTTTTAAGCGGATGGCTTCAGGAATTATGGGAACAAATCACGGGAAGAGCGGGCGCAATATCTTAAAAGACACAAAGGGTGATGCGATAGTTGAAGCAACCATTCTGTTTCCGATCATGATAATGATCTTTGCCGCATTAGTCTTGCTTGCGATATATCTTCCGGCACAAGCGGTGTTGCAACGGGCAACACAGTATGCGGCAACAGCGATTGCTACGGAAGTCGGAGATACATGGCTGTTCTTTGATGAAGGAAGTATGACATATCGTTGGGAAACCGATAAAGGACGACTCAAAAATGTTTATGTCGATTTGTTTACGGGCAGCGGAGATATCGGTTCAAAGGGTGAAACGATTGTGATTGAAGCGGAAAGTCGGTCAATAAGTTCGAAAGCGGGGAATCTGACTGTTGAAAGCAACATCATAAACAGGATTTTATACAAAGAAGCTGTTGTGACTGCGGTACGAGAATTCCCGATCCCGGTTGATTTATCCTTTATAGGGTTTCCGCGAACGATTTCGGTAACATCGTCATCGACGGCAGTCGTTCAAAACGGTGATGAATTTATACGTAATATCGATTTGGCAAGCGGATTTGTCGGTTTTATAAATGAAAAATACAATTTAAGTAATGTTGCTGATGCAATAGGTTCATTCGGCAACAGAGTTTCGGGAATTTTGGGTTGGTAAGATACGGTATTCGGCAGGAGGGTGCAAATGCGAAAATTTATGAAAAATACAAAAGGTGCGGTGACTGTATTTGTTACCTTACTGCTGATACCGGCAATTCTTGTGAGCGGGACGGCTGTTGACTTGGCAAGGATCCACACGGCACGCAGCATCATACAAGATGCGAATCAGCTTGCGGCAAATTCTGTGCTTTCACAATATAACGCATTACTGCATGATTTATACGGATTGTTCGGTGTTGCGGAAGATGATCCTGTTTTGGGACAGTTGCTTAATGAATACATCCGGGTTTCCGTTTTCGGAGAAACCGGTCAGGACAGGTCGCTCGGAACATTACAATTATTCTACGGCAGTAATATTTCTGTTGAAGAACCGAATTTTGTCGCAGATATGAATTTGCGAAATGAAGATGTATTAAGACGGCAAATCGAAGAATATATGAAATTTCGAGGTCCCGTTATCATTGTTCAGGACATGCTTGAATTATTGGGATCAAATACATTTAAAGAAGATTCGGGTGTTATAGGTGATAAGTTGGAAATTGAATCCGGTATAGCGGAAATTTATGAAAAATACAAAGAGTTGTTCAATGCAATAACAGCGGCAGACAGATGCGATCAGATCAACGGCGGAATCGTCGGCGGCACGGTCGGAACGGTATCGTCATCATTGGATTTGATCAGACAGCAATTTATCAATTTACAAAATGCATATGAA
>Ga0123356_10004795_pt1 | contig 13918 bp, 15 predicted proteins | sample TergutEmb28metaG_2_FD_92546 | JGI IMG/M metagenome (GOLD analysis project Ga0123356, IMG submission 92546) | Embiratermes neotenicus P3 segment gut microbial communities from Petit-Saut dam, French Guiana - Emb289 P3 | ecosystem: Host-associated > Arthropoda: Insects > Digestive system > Gut ...
AATCAACCACCGTTCCCAGGCCCAACTTCGTCTTGAACACCTCACCCGGCAAATACCAGGTCATCTGGCAAGTCAAAGAGTTTCAACCCAGCGATGCCGAGTCACTCATGCGTCAGCTCGCCCGAAAGTATTCTGGAGACCCCGCCACCGTCGATATCTCCCGGGTGCTTCGCTTGCCCGGTCTGCACAACAAGAAGTACGACGCCACCTTTCAGATCATGGCCCTCAAACTCAACTCCGTTATCCACGGCCGACGGGGTTTCCCCGTTTCGAATTCGCTTCCCCCGCCTCTTGCCAGGCCCCGATCTGCTTCCGGGCTTAGCAACACGCCATCCCACCACGATTGGGCTTACGTATGCCGCGTGCTTTGGGGGGCCGGCGATCCCGACGCCGTAAAGGCTACGCTGATCGACGAGCTCGCGCGGCGCGCGCAGGCTCGCAATAAACCCAAGCCCCGCTATTATGCCGAGCTGACGTTCGACAAAGCCCTGGCCTATATGGCCAACAAACGTCGCCATGTCTAGCCGCGCGGGTACTGGAGAATCAAAAATGCAAATCGTTCGTGTGGTGGCGTACACCGTTCTGTCGAGTTGCATCTGGGGCACTGCTGTGCAAGCCGCGGCATCCGACCTGCCGGCTCAGGAAACACAATTCTGCAAGCTGATTGCCGATTTCATGGAGCAGAAGCGGGCCTATTCCACCGAAGCAAATCCGCTGCGAAAGGCAGCAATGCGCGGTCCAGATGCAACGCGAGCGGAGGCCGCGGTGAAGGAACTATTTCAGCCAAAGAATAATGAATTCACGGACTGGATCGGCGAACTCCGTTTTGCGGTTGTTGGACAGAGCGTAAGTGTTATTTTCAATCCCCAGTGCGGGGGTGGAGTCAACAATTGGTTGATTACATTTCGCAACAGTATTCCGATGTCGGGGCTGCCCCCGGAGAGTTCCCAGACAATTATTCTGGTGAACTCCCACCTCGGAACACAGTTGAGGGGACTCCCGGCGAGTGCTGGTCACGTGCGCGTGTCGGGGCACCTCGTACCGTTTTCGCGTCTGAGTAAATTGAATTCCGTGCTGAGCGCGAACCCAAACCGGGGCCCCGTGACCTATCGGGCAAGCAATGGAATCAGCGGGGCATCGGTGGACAACCCCAATTACCTGGTGAAATTCGAGAGCATTTCCGCGGAGTTGCCAAATGAAACGGGCGCGGTCCAAACAAACGGAACACTGGGAACAACAAAGGTTCTGTCAGCAAGCTACGATGTGCTGGGCCTGCGGCCTGGAATGGGCAGGGCAGAAGTGGATCAAATCTTGCGCACCAAATTTGGGCCGTCGGTCAACATTACCACCCTGCCAAGGCGCCGTCGCTATACGAATGGCCCAGACTTTGTCACGGGAGAGAGCCTCCACACTGAACAGCTTATACTCATGCTGAGCTACGCAGAGGTGTATCCCGGCCTTTTGTCAGCTCCTGAGGTTCTGTGGTCCATCGACTATGAGCCGAACCTCGATGCGGCAACGGATAAAGCGGATTTCGTGAAGAGGGTGGTGGAGAAATTCGGACAACCCGCACGAATCTTCGACCAGCAGGAGTACTACTGGGCAACTCGGGCATACATCTCCTCATTGGCCTTCGACCAGTCCGACGGTCCGGTATTGCACCTGACGACCTACAAACCAGCTCTCATCCTGAGCGATACCAGCATCCCGCGCCGGATGGATAACGCCTTCGACAAGCACCCGAGTGCCGCAAAGCCACCGTTATAGCTCCGGACACGCTCGATGCGAAATGCCATATATTCACAACTGGAGTTGCCCCGCTATCTGCAAATTACCGCGTCGAAGAAGGGACTAGGATTGTGACTCTCACTGGTGTGCAACCGGCCCAGATCCTGCAGTCGCTTGTGGCGATGCCGCGGGAGACGGAATGGGTCGAATTCAAGCATAACGATTGCGAGCCCGAGGAGATCGGCGAATATCTCTCGGCACTCTCCAATGCCGCGGCGCTGCATGAGGAGAAAACAGCTTACTTAGTATGGGGCGTCGAGAGCGCAACGCACCGCGTAGTTGGCACGGAGTTTCGGCCTCGCGAACGGAAGATCGGGAACGAGGATTTGGAACCTTGGCTGGCGCGACACCTGCATCCCGGCGTGTACTTCCGCATCCACGAGTTCACGTTTGAGTCGAAGCCGATGGTGCTGTTCTTGATCGACCCTTGCACTCATACTCCCGTGCGCTGGAAGGATCACGCCTTTATTCGTATCGGCAGCTATAAGAAGAAACTGCGGGACTATCCTGAGAAGGAACGGGCACTCTGGGCGCGGGTGTCGCAAACGACTTTTGAGAAAGGACTTGCGGCTCGCGGTCTGACGGGAGAAGAAGTTCTTGCCCTGCTCGACTATCCTGCTTACTTCGAGATGCTGGAACAGCAGGTCCCATCCACGCGGGCGGCGATCCTGAGTCGGCTGGAAAAGGAATGCATGATCCGAGCCGCGGGGGACGAGCGCTGGGATGTTACGAACTTTGGTGCGATCCTTTTCGCGCGGAAGCTCCCCGATTTTGAAACGCTCGCACGCAAGGCAATTCGCGTGATCGTCTACAAAGGCAAGCGCCGAACAGAGACGATTAAGGAACAAGAGGGTGCGCGCGGATACGCGGTTGGGTTTCCCGGCCTCATGGGTTACATAGCCGATCAACTGCCGGGGAACGAGGAGATTGGCAAAGCGCTGCGCCGAGAGGTGCGAGTTTATCCAGAGATCGCCGTTCGCGAGCTGGTGGCGAATGCCATCATTCACCAGGACTTGTCCTTTCGGGGCGCGAGTCCTACAGTGGAAATCTTCACTGACCGCATTGAGATTACAAATCCCGGTAAGCCGCTCATCGATACGCTGCGATTCATCGATGAGCCGCCGCAGTCGCGGAATGAAGCCCTGGCCGCATTCATGCGCCGAGTGAAAATCTGCGAGGAACGCGGGAGCGGAATCGATAAGGTCGTTTTTGAAGCGGAGCTCTATCAGTTGCCCGCACCGGAATTCCGTGTGACTGAGCAGCATACCGTGGCAATTCTTTACGCGCCACGCCAACTGCGCGGAATGGATCGGCAGGACCGAATTCGCGCTTGCTATCAGCACGCCGCTTTGCAATACGTTTCGGGCCACGTGATGACGAACGCATCGTTGCGCAAGCGGCTTGGAATCGCGGAGCAGAACTACGCGATCGCTTCGCGAGTGATTGCGGACACGATCGACGAGGGGCTGGTAAAGCCGCGGAACCCGACAAGCACGTCGAGGAAGCACGCCAGCTACCTGCCGTTCTGGGCATAGGGCTTATGTGACCGTTATGTGATTTGGAGCGGGTTTCGGGATCAGACAGGAAAGGGTTCTGGGAGCGATATGGTTTATTATCAATGACTTTAAGGGAGGTAAACGAGTTCGCGGTTATGTGATGGAAGAGGCTTGTACCCGCGGTGTCGGGCGATAAAAAGGGAAACTTCGTGAACGCTAGAAGCCCCTCGGCCGTCCGCGCAGGCGGTCGGAAGGAACGGCGCCGTCAGGCCGGAAAGGAGGTCTTTCTCAGCGCAGACGAGAAAGCCGTGCGGCCGCCTGCGGTTCGACAGCATTTCCCTCCCTACACAGAAGTGGCTGCTGGTCCCGTCTGTTTCGACGCCTCCGCTGGCGGCGGCCCTCATGTCTTCCCCGTCCTTGCCCGCGATCCCCCGCCGTGAGGGCTTTACCCTGATCCACGAGCTCTGGCGTCGCTTGGGCTTGGGCAGTGCCCAAGCTCGGGTGAAGCGAGAGACCATTGGGACAGTGGTATTCGCGTTTAGCAGATGTGATTGGTCCCGCTTTGAGGGATGCCGGCACAGACTTCTTTTCGGTTACCGCTCAGTTCTCGCGGGTTCCCCAAAGTGAAGCACTCGTGCCGTCTGGGCCACCTTCCACGCCCATTTGCCGCAATCCGCCGCGCCGTTCGCCCTCGGTAATTGCGCCGTTCGCCCTCGGTAATTGCGCCGTTCGCCCTCGCGATCGCTGCGCGACCAGGCAATGTGCAGTGCGCGTGCCAACGGGTAAGTCATGTTGGCACTTGCCCTGCCGCCTTTCGCGTGGCTCCCGGCGCCGCCCCTTCCTTGCTCGACCGCCTGCCTCACAAGAGCCCGGTGAAGAGGCAGGACAGTCTTCGCAGCAAAGGAAGGAACTAATTCCAATGACGAACGGATTCGCAGCTTTGGTCCAGCAATACCTGGCAAAGATGCCTCCCGAGCGTCGCGAGTACTTTTACTCCCTTTGCCCCGGTCTCCGGACTCCCGAAACGAAGGCTTCCGCCGACATCCCACAAATAGGAGAAATCACATGCGCAGCAAAAACGTCTACACCGCAATCGGTCATCTCGGCAAACGACCCGAGCTGAAAGCCACCGCCAATGGCACGCCCTACGCTCGTTTCAGCGTTGCCTGCAATTACAGCTACAAGCGGGATGGCGAAACCGTCCAGGGCTGTGACTGGATCCCCTTCATCGCGTACGGCAAGCTCGCCGAGATCGCCAGCAAGCATCTCGACGCCGGCAGCCACGTCTCTGTGGATGCCAAGCTAAAGCCCTGGAAAAGCACCAGCGACGACACCATACGCTACGGGCTCGACGTAGTTGCGACGGACATATTGTTCCTCGACCCTAAACAGGCGTCAGCTCCAGAAGATGTCGCGCAGGCCTCGCCCGCAAGCGAAGTCGCGCCGCCTGACTCAGACACGCCGTTCTAACATCATGCCGCCGAGCGGGGCGGCGCTAAAATTCCCCGCAGTTGTTACTTTGTCGGCCCGCGCAAGCGGGCGCAAAAAGCCTTCCGCCTCCTGCACACCAAAACCGCTCAGCTCCCTTCTTGCTCCTCGGCGTTTCTTCTGACATTCGTTTCATGGCGAAGTCTAGAGCTCCGTTCGGCTCCTCCTGATCAATCCCGCTTGTGCAGCTCCGCGCGGCGCATACCCACAAACCGCGCCGTGCTCGCTTCCGCGCCCGCTATCGCGGCTCCGCTTCGCTCCGGGGATTGACAGCGCCTCTCTCCGCTCAACCCTCGCCCTTATGAAACGAATGTTTTTTTCTGGCCTACCCAGGCCCGAAATCCCCACCCAAAAAAGGAGCACACAACATGCACACGCCTCATGCGGAGCCCGAAGCACTTCAAATCCTGTTAGCCACGAAACAAATTTCTGCCCTCTCCCTCCGACAAGTGCTGGACGTACAGCACCATGTATTCCAGCACGCGGGGTTTTATCGCCGTATCGAAGTCGCCGAAATTGCCTTCCGCTTCAACCGCACACACTCTGCGGGGCTCGACCTGTTTCTCGCCGCCGTCCTTCCCCTGGCCGAGAGAGCCGCGCGCCGAAGAGCAGAACGCACAGGCCGTTTCTCGGAGTGGAAATTCGAAGCGATGTATGGCTACACCGTCGCTATGGCGATCGAACTATTTCAACACGGAGCCGATATTCGTGGTACGGAAGAAGACAGTTTTCGACGGTACCTCTTGCGAGCGCTGAAGCAGGCCACCCTGCGTTTTTTCACCCGGCAGGAACACACTGCAATACGTACACTCTCCGATCTGGAAACGCGGCCCTTCGACAAATACCGCGCGGGAATCCCCAGCCGCATCACCCGCAACCGAACCGAAGAGCAACTCATCACAAAACTCGTACTTGAGCAAGTGCTCAGTTTCGACCAACTGCCGGAGGGATCAAAAGCACTCTTGCAGTGCATCGCCCAGCTCGGCCCGGATTATGCCCTGAAGGAACATGCATTCACCGCATCAGGCGACCCCGATCACTGGAAGCGTGTGCGCGGCACAAGACCGATTTTGGATCCGGAGGCTATCGCTCATGCGATGGGGACGGATCGGCAAACTGTCCACGCCTATCTTGCCCAGGCGCGGCGCATTCTACGCAGGACCTTCAACGGCACCGGCGAACTGTTTTACTGGTAGCCCTACTCCCCGCACTACGCGGGCGTCTGAGTGCGACTCAGGGCCGGTACGAAACCCGGCAAATTAAGCTACGATGCTACAACTCTGACCAGCTTCGACGACAATTTGGAGAGACGCATGAAAAATAAGCAGCAGGGAAGAATGATTACGTCGGAAGCGGAGAATGGGAAGAAGTTGCGGGTTCTCCTGGATAGTGTCCGCGCCCTGATTCAGCAAGCCCGGCAGCAGGCGTTGAAAGCGGTAGACACAATTCAGGTAAACACCTGCTGGGAAATTGGCCGCCATATTGTCGAATTTGAACAAGGTGGCAGCGACCGTGCAGAATACGGCAAAGGATTGGTACGCGAACTCGCGCGGGCTTTAACGACCGAATTTGGAAAAGGCTTTGATGCGTCCAATTTGTGGCATATGCGGGGCTTCTTCTTGGCCTTCCCAAAAATCGACGCACTGCGTCGAGAATTGAGCTGGACCCACTACCGGACGCTGCTGCGAGTAGATGATGAGACAACAAGAAATTGGTATATGAACGAGGCCGCGAGCCAGAACTGGTCGACTCGCGCACTTGAACGCCAGATTGGAACTCTCTATTACGAACGGCTGCTTGGAAGTTCAGACCGCAAAGCGGTAGAAAAAGAGGCTGGTACCAAGCTCGCCGCTATTGAGCACGGCCCACGTGACTTCGTGCGCGATCCTGTCCTGCTGGAGTTCTTGGGCCTGCCAGGGGCTGGAAAGCTTCTCGAAACTGATTTAGAAGAGGCGCTTCTGAACCATCTTCAAGAATTTCTTCTGGAGCTTGGGAAAGGGTTTGCTTTCGTGGCCCGTCAGTATCGCATCAGCACTGAGTCGAAGGATTTCTACATCGATTTAGTCTTCTACAACTACCTGCTGAAGTGTTTTGTTCTGTTCGATTTAAAATCGGACGAACTGACCCACCAAGATATTGGTCAGATGGATATGTACGTGCGGATGATGGATGATTTGAGACGTGCAGCTGATGACAATCCCACAGTGGGCACCATTCTTTGCACTCACAAAGATTTTTCAGTAGTCCGTTATTCGGTGCTGCACGGAAGCGAGCAATTATTTGCTTCTAAATACAAACTCGTGCTGCCATCCGAAGAGGAGCTGCGAAAAGAGCTGGATCGCGAACGAGCCGAGCTGACCGAGCGTAAGAATCTGACGTGATCGCGCTTGGGCTAATAAGGCTCCTCCCAGACGGAACGCCAGCTTCTCACGAAATCCGGCGCGCGTACCGTGACTGGGCATGGCATTGGGCCCCAAAAATGTTCCCGCAATCTAACAACAACATCACCAACGACACAGTAAACATTCTGGGGGGATCAAACATGACGAACAAGGAATTCGAGCAGTACCGCCTCGCGCGGATCGAGGCCCACGAGATCACTCGGGCCGCTCTGGAAGCTCAATTTGCGAGCGGAGCCTTGGGTCTCTCTCAATTGGACGCTGTCATCGAACAATACCTCAACACCGATGCCAAGGGCGTTGCTCCCTGGCGCACCAGCGAGCACGAGCGCGTTGGGTGCCGCGAAGGGGTCCAGCTGGCGGCTTTGGAGTTCTATTGGAAACACCGAAAGAACTTCTTCTCTTGCGCTGGGCCCGAATTGACGCCGACCAACAAGATAGCGATCTGCTGAACAGAGCCCGTGCGTTATTCCCCAAAGCGCCGCGCCCGCCGTGCACGAACGCGGTTCGCCGCCTTGCTCAGAGCGACACTCGCGCCTGGCGGGGGCGGGCATTGCCCGCACGCCTTTGTACGTGCTTATAGCCATTGATGACTCGTGCAGGCTTATGTAGAACCACTCGCTCGGCCTCACGTATCCGCAGCACATCGTATTTTTCCTGAAGCCAAGCCACGCCCCAGACCAAGAAGGTCGCGGTGGCCGCCGTGTAACACCAGCCGCACCACCGCCGCCACTTGAACAGGGCGCCGCCCAGCTTGAACAGAAGCCCGAACAACAAAATGAATGGGCCGGCGAGTACGAAAAAGCCGAGAAGCGGCAGTACGGGAACCGGGACAAACCAGACGATACGGTTTCGCATACATACCTCAGATCAAGGAAACCAGCAAAACTCAACGTCACTCACAGATCGATTTCGACCACCCGTGGATTGAAGTCCCGCCCACCGTTGCCCCCGAGATCGAATTGCAGTTGATACGCCGCATCCGGATGTTGTTCACGCCACAGAATCACCAGCTGCGGGGGAAGCCAGCTCCGCAGCACATGCAAGCGCTCTACAATCGCGTGGCAGGCGGCGCAGAGCGAAATCATTAGCTCCGGGCGCGACAGGCCAGGCACCCGGTGATGAACCACGATAAAGTCGCGGTCCTGCTGGCTCGGGCGATAAAAGCACCCCTGGCAGATCCAGCCGTCGCGCGCGAGCACTTGTTCCCGATAGCCGCCGAAATATTCCTTGTCGTGATGCTGACGCGCCAAACAGCGCGGGCACATGGCGCGCGCGACCACATCGAGCGAGCCGCAGGCGCACACACAAGATGCTTTCACCCGGCTCCCGGCCGCCCCTGCAATGAGTTCCGCAGCACCGCTGCTCATGCGCACAGTTCCCCGTACCTAACCCGCATTTCGCTCAAAAGTTTCTACTACAGATATAGGCCGGTCCCGCGCGGGCCTGGCCGGTCCCGCGGCCGCCGGCGAGCTCGAGCCGGAGGCACTTCCGTAGTAGAATCCTTTGGCGCCTTCCCCAAATACCGCCGCTCGATCGTCGCGCCATCGCGCCACACCAGGTACAGATATCCCCCGTTATTTTGCAGGTGAGCATGGGCGAGGCCCGAACGGCTTGTTTTTGACTCGCAGCGAACCAGAATTTCCGGCATGGGTTTCTTTCTACTACTCTTCCTCTTACCCCTCGAACCTATATTTTCTGGCTGCTCATCCATCGACAATCTGACAAACAAAGTGTAGTAGAACACTGTCCCCTTTAACAGCTTCATTTGCTCGGCCTCTTTGTATCGTACGATACAAATAACCTGATTCTTGACGTGGACGGCGTTTTGAGCAGAGAAAAGCATTACGCCCAGGAAGAGGCAAAGGCGACAACGGGGCGTTTCTCGCTAGAAGAGCCCTACGATTTGAACCGTTAGCGCAGCATAGTCTAGATCTAGAGCGGCACTTGCGCCCGGCGGTGGCGCTGATTGCCCGCACGCCTTTGTACGTGCTTATAGCCATTGATGACTGGTGCAGGTTATGTAGAACCACTCGCTCGCTTTTCGGTCTAACACTAATCCGAACAAGAGAGATTGCGATATCCCGAGACGAACCCTCTATTCGCTCTTCAACTCCGCCACCTTTTGATCCATCAACCGTTTGCAATCACCTTGGGAATATGAATGGGCGGGGGTCTTCGAGGTTGCTGGGGGGCCGCCTTCGGCGTTGTCCATCCAGCGTGAATAAGCTTTGTTCATAATGCGACCCTGACATTCTTCGACTTTCGCGACGATCACGCTGTTCGCGCCGTTCTTTGTACAACCGAAAATCTCGTTGCTACCCGCGATGCCAATCGACCCTCCATGCAATGAATAGGAGTTCGCGGACTGAAAGGCATGACAGTCACCGCCCGAAGCCTTTTTCGGATAATCAGTAACGATGACGCTATTGGTTCGGAAATCGAGTGAAAGCCTATGGCCAATTCCACACGAATCTTCGTTCATGTCGTCGGCCAGTATGCCCCCCTGATCCCAATTTGAGATCTCATACTCGTGCGATTCCGGCTGAAGCAGTCCCATGAGAAGCGCGGCATCGTGCTCTTTACAGACGCCCTCGGTGCGGGCACACTCGATTTCCACTGCGATGTCGTCCACCAGTTGTTTACCTTTGCTAGTGTCGGTTGCTACCCAAAAGCCGTGCGCTGTTGCAATTCCGAATTCCCTATTGTCATCATGGTGAAGGACTTTTAGGGGCACCTCGGCTCTTATGATCTGTGGCCCGCGAAGGAATCCAGCTGAGACATCAAATAGCTCATATGACCACGTCGGGCCGGCGCTGTTCACCTCCATCTGCACACACGTGTGGACTTTCCAACTGTAAAAGGCCTCTACGTGCGTGAGTGTTTGGCTATGATTCAGATGCTCGTTGCCCCTTTCGGCACAATAGGTGTCCATGCTGACTTGGTGTGTATCGGATCCAGCATTGGCGGGCTTATATACACAAGAAAATATAAACAGTGCTGCAACCCACCTCTTATGATTTCGCCTCTCTTAGTTGCCACTACCGGATGTCTTGACGAATCGTAGTTCATTCTGAAAGTCCATTCTGAACGTGGTGTTTTGTGGGTCGAGCTCGTACGCTCGACGAAGGTGAGGGAGGGCATCGTCAAAAGCACGGCCCTTCACCAACTCTTCAGCGAGGTTGTGTTGCCCTACGGCAGTATCGAGTTCTGAGGCGGAAGCAATGGCTCTTTCCCACTGTTCCTTCCCGTTTGATACGCGACCAATGGCAAAGTAGGCTGTGGCCAGCGCAACTCGTTCAGAGGCGGTTAGTGAATTGATGCGAGGAGCGAGAAGTGAAATGATCTCCGAGGGAAACGCGGGGTATCCTGATTCGCCATTCCAAAGTGTGTCAAGTAGAAACAGCACACGGGGATCCATGTCCGGCTTGTTCCTGTTCCGGGGCCACTTTGCGTCTTCCTCTATTACCTCCTCATGGATGGCCGCCGCGGCCGCTGTGCGGACCTTGCTCGCTTGATCGTGGTCGCCCTTTGCATCATGGAGTTCCGCCTCAAGATAGAACGCCGAAAACTCGTAGCGGTCCGCAGCCAAGGCAGCCTTAGCTTCTCGAAGAGCGTCGTCGTACTTCTTTTCGAGCAGCAAAACGTGCGCCAATTTCATTCTGCATTCTGCGAGTAGACTTTCCTCACCGCGAGCAGCCTCACTTTTGACCACACTCTTGATCATGGAATGAGGAGAATCGGTCGGTTCTCCCGTCTTGTATTGGGCATCGTAGATAGATAGCCATGCTCTGTATTCAGTCTCCGCTTCGCCCAAGTCCCCGGATCTCAGTAGATCTTCCGCAAAGTCTGCGTGGAATCCCTCTATTGATGGCTCAAGATCGATGGATCGGCGGAAGGCCATGGCCGCCTGATCGCGTTCGCCGAGCAGAGAGAGCACCCGGCCATAATGGTCCCAGAACCCTGCTTCCTTAGGATTAAGGCGCACCAGTTCGCTGAGCAGAGGTAAAGCTTCCTGGGGCCGGCCTCGTTTCTGCAATCTCTCAGCTAGTTGATCCGCCCACGAGTCATAATCCTCTGGGTCGTCTTGTCGAGCTACAGCGGCCATCTGCACGCGCAACTGAGCGATCGCATATTCAGGATCGTCCAGCGCGGATTCCGAAGTGCTCACGAGCTCTATCAGTGCCCAGGAATCGCTACGGTTGTTGTTCAACCAGGTCGTGTCTTCGGTAACAATCGCCCGAAAAGCGTTCCTCGTTCTCAGAAGCTCAATCAATTTCTTATGGGCATCAACGTCGTGGGGGTGAAGCTCAAGGCGGAGCTGCAACTGCTCTTCCGATGGTCCGGCGGACGTCTTATGTCCAGAGCTGGCCGCAGCTGACGGTTGCGACTCTGGAGTCTGAGCCCAACATGCTGCCCCTACAATTAGAAACGCGAATACTACACTCCAGTACTTCAATTGCTCAGCCCCTTTATTGTGTGTACTTCGGTTCTTTACTGCCAAGGCTCGTCGGCACACTTGTGGCCACGATTCAGGCCGCCCCGAACTACCATGGCTGAACTGACCCACAAATCATGGTCTCCATTTTCAGGTTCATTCTTCAGCATTAGATCCAGTTGACTCTGTAGGTCGGCCTTTTCCGCCTGGGTGATCACCAAATGGCTGAGATGGTGTTGGGAGTCCGCCTTCTGATCAATGAGGGTCCAGACAACCATCGCCGCTGTTTTAAATACACCGTCTTGGACGTTATCAAGTCTAGCGCGAAGTTGTGGTATCTTGACTGACAAGGCCGCGTAATCTACGCCAGGTGTCGGTCCCTCAAGCATCTTTTTCTCAGTCTCGATTAACTGCTGGTACAGATCGATCTGTTGTTCGTAAAAGTTAATGAGAGTTGGAATCAACTGGTCAAACGGTGCATTCAAACGCATCGTCTTTAGCATTCCAATCTGGTCACGTAGCAGAAGTTGGTCGGAAGTGAAGACATAAATGCCCGTGGTAATGGCGTCGAAAGGGGTTTTAGCGTTGCTCAGTTCTTTCTCGCCACGGGTTGTCAGATCTTCATCGTCAATAAGTTCACGTATGTATTCCTTTACAAACTCGACATGCGGAGTTTCGTTTTGCTGCGTCGCGGGCAGCTTAGACTTGTCGGATGAAGGTTTGTTTTGCCCCATCGCCACTTGAATTGAACCGGCGAAGAAGCCGATTAAAATCAACTGTGCAAAAACATTGTTCATTGGTTCCCTTTTATCGCGGTGAAACTGCATACGTATCCTGCGCTGAGTCGACATCCACATTGGCGATCGCGCCGGCGTTCGGCGCTTAATCGCTTTGCCCGTACCCGCCCTTCTTGCTATTTCGTTTGCAGTCATGGTCATAGATCCCATAGATTGCTGAAGTTGGTGTTTCTCTGTCAACCCGGGTTAAGTGATTCCACCTAGATGGAATCGAGGATGAGAGCGCCCATAGGCTTTTCTTGAATTTCCGCCAGGATCGATTCCGCAGCCGGTTCCTGAGATTGCAGTGGGGGCGAATCGGGCAAATGCGCAGGTGGCCATTGCTCTTCATTCCGCGCCATTGCAATTCATCGGTTAAACGGTAAACCGGCAGCCAGTTCAAAGACTACGTTGTTACATGATCGGCAACACCGGGGAACCGGAGGCAGACCGGTCTTCTCCATACGACCGTGCCTGAAACTTCGGGTTGATGGCGGTCACCATCCGCCTCTGGACTTTGTTCAATGTCCTCCATGCGTCCTTTTTTTCCCAGGAGGCCGGTAAGGGCAACTCGCAAGCCAGGCACAGCACGAGGTTCTCCGCTGGGCTCAAGGTCAAATCATGAAAGCGTTTACGCTGCGCGACCAGGTCACGCATCGCTTCCAAAACCGGCTGCGTCTCGACCGCCAGCATTCGCTCGTCCCGGAGCATTCTGCTGGGGCGGCTGGTCGCGACGATCTTCTCCCTTTCTCTGAATGCGATCTTCAACCGCGTACACATCCGAGATCGTCGCAGGCGCTCAAAGCGTTCTCCGTACCCAAGCTGATACGGTGAAAGGCGATACTTCCCCAGCGCGGAGAAAACCCGCTGCATCACCTCAACGATTTCTGGGTCTACATTCCAAAGATCGCCCAGATCAAAACCGCCGCAGTCTTCAGCGCTCCACCAGGCTAGGAGAAAATCTCTCACGCAGTCGGTATCGAACATTTGTGACTTGAGGGGCGTTCTCCGCGACGTCGCATTTCCGTGAACACGATAGCCCACTGGCCTTGCCCAAATGCCTCTAAACTGTTCCGCCACGTCGAGCAAAAGCCGGATGTCGCTTTTCAACGCTTGAAATTCTGTTTCCGTTGGTAGCTTTTCCGTTTGGCGTGTTGCCATAGAGAAATCCCTCCTTTCGATTTGCTGTTTTCCTACGAAACCCAGAATCTGTCAAATGAGCCCAAATTTGCCCGGATTTCCGATTGTTTCGGCGAGGGAAAGCACGTCCGGTTTTCTCTCTCTCTCTTCTCTCTTCTGTGGTCCGGCCCCCGTTTCCGGCCCCGCCCTGGCTCTCGTTATCCCCTGCTCGTATTTGCTTATATTGGCTGCGCCGTCCCTTGATGTAGCTGCCGCGGCGACCATGTTGGCGTGAACCGCAAACGCGGGAATTCGAACCGGAGGAAACCCGACATGGTCTACCTGCTGCATTACTTCTCGAGCCTACATCACGCCCAACATTACCTCGGGTATTCGCAGGGCGTGCGCGACGAC
>Ga0123356_10004796_pt1 | contig 13917 bp, 11 predicted proteins | sample TergutEmb28metaG_2_FD_92546 | JGI IMG/M metagenome (GOLD analysis project Ga0123356, IMG submission 92546) | Embiratermes neotenicus P3 segment gut microbial communities from Petit-Saut dam, French Guiana - Emb289 P3 | ecosystem: Host-associated > Arthropoda: Insects > Digestive system > Gut ...
ATAAATGGCTGGAAGCGGAAGAGGGCGGCGCTGTAATAAGAGTGGAGCTTAATCCGCTAACGGCTCCTGCGGATATGGCGGCGAAATATTATGAACAGTACAAAAAAGCAAAATCGGGGCTTGTAGAAATAAGGGAAGAAATCGCCGCTGCAGAAACAGAACTGAATAATGTAAAAGAAAGGCTGAACAGGCTCCTTGACGAAACCAATCCGCTTGTTCTGGCAAAACTCTTAAAGTCTGCCGCAGGTTCTGCGCACCCGCCTGCAAAAAAAGAAAAAGCCCGCCCTGGGCTTTCATTCAAGCAAGGCGAATGGCTCATTATCGTAGGCAGGGACGCAAAAGAAAACGATGAATTGCTCCGCCGCCATGTAAAAGGCAACGATCTGTGGCTCCATGCGCGTGATTATCACGGTTCTTATGTGTTCATAAAGCAGCGTTCCGGCAAAACTGTCCCGCTGGAAATTCTGCTGGATGCCGGAAATTTGGCGATTTTTTACTCAAAAGGAAGAAATAACGGCGAAGGCGACCTGTTTTACACTCATGTCAAATATTTAAGGCGGGCAAAAGACGGCCCAAAAGGGCTGGTTATACCTACCCAGGAAAAGAATTTGCATGTAAAAATCGATGAAAAACGCCTGCGCGCCCTTGAAACATGCAAAATGTTTTAATTTTATTTTTTTTCATATTTTTCCTTGAATCCTGAGCCGCCAAACACTAGAGTTAATATATATGGAAAGTATGCTTGCCTGTAGGGAACGGATAAGGTCTCCAATTGTGGCTGGAATGTTCTACCCCGAAGACAAAAAAGAAACTATTAATTTCATCAGAGGGTTCGGTCTTGAAAAAGGGAAAGGCGGTCATGCTCAGGCAATTATTGCGCCCCACGGCGCATGGGGTTTTTCAGGGGCGCTTGCCGGAGCTGCTTTTTCTGCAGCAATGGGCAGAAGCGGCAGCATAAGCAGGGTTGTTGTTCTGGGGCCCATTCACGACAAGCGGGAAGAAGGCATTTTTCTTTCGAATTCCCACTTTTTTTACACCCCGCTTGGGAATATTCCCGTAGACCAGGAAATTTCAGAGGAACTTGAATGTTGCGGCAATTATTTTGAAATAAACGATATTCCCCATCTTGGAGAGCACTCAATAGAAATACTCCTTCCATTTGTGAAATATTGTTTTCCAAATGCCTCGATTGTTCCTGTCCTTATGGGGCATCCCAAGCCGGAATATATTTTCGATCTTGCCCAGGCGCTAAAAGCTGTAATTTCGCCAATTCTTGACGAAACATTGCTTGTAGTTTCCTGCAACCTTTCCTGCTCAGCCAATAAAACAACAGCAAGGCTTTTGGCAGAAGAATGCCTCCGCCTTTTTTACGAAAAAGATTCGTCGGCTCTTTCTTCCGCTATTATGGCAGGCAGGCTAAATACCTGCGGCGCAGGGCTTGCGGCAGGGCTTTTTCAAAGCGGTCTGTTGGATAAAAAACAATCCTGTTCTTTTGCGGAAAACATGCTAAGCGCTGTAGGCTCAGAGGACAATACAGTTTTTTACGGCGCAGTTTCATTTGAATAGCAAAAAAACTACGAAAAATCCGGCAGGATTTCCAGAGTTTTCTATAATTTGTCGATAATATAAATATGCATAAATACATAATTTTTCTTTTACCCGTTCTTCTTTTTACTTTCTGTAAGTCACAGCCGCAGGAAGTTTCAATAGAAGTATTGGAACCTGAATTTGAGATTACCTCGATAATTATTCTGCAGGCGGATCTTGTTAATACTCAATTTGAGGCGGCGCTAAAAATAGAAAACCCCAATGATTTCGCATTGGAACTTTCATCATTAGTCTACGAATTGTACGGCAACGGAGCTTTTTGGGCTTCGGGAAAGGGGGACAATATTTTACATGTGCCCGCGTTAAGTTCCTGCGAAACCGAATTCCGCTTTACAATGAATTTTATTAATATGAGCCGCAAGCTGCTGGACGATGTAATTGCAATGCGGAATGTGAATTACCGTTTTAAAGGGGAAGCGGAAGTTCAGGCAGATATGCCCCGTGCCCCTTCCTTTCACATGATCTTTGAAAATACAGGATTTTCGGAAGTAAAGAGAAAGGCAGATAAAAAGCCGCAGCCGTCGAGCGCGTCAAGACCTTCCGCAGCAAACCGCGAAATGGACAATTGGTAGTTCATCAGGGCGGCGGCGGGAAAGGCAAAACTCCGTCTATGCGCGATCTGCCAGTTAACGCCATAATGAGCCTGTCTAAACCCATCGCGGTGCCGGAACAGCGCGGGAATGTTTGCCCGCTGCCCGCCTGCCGCTCAAAATTTTTCCAGTAATCAAAATCGACATTGTGCCGTACAATGGCAGCGCGGTCTTTTTGGGCGGCTTCGCTTATAAAAAATTCTTTTACTTTTTGCGGGTTTGTTTCTTCGGAAAAACAATTCGCAAGCTCTATACCGTTGTAGTACAATTCCCATCGTTCAACTGTTTTTCCGTTATAAGGCATATCTGCCGGTTTTTCCGCGCACTGTGCGCTCATTTCTCTTTCCTTTGCAAGGCACGGGACAAAGGCGGGGTAATCAAGAAGCGCGACAGGTTTTTCCATTTTCAGATTAGGTTCCACTGCATGAATAAAAATTAAGTCGTAAAGTTCCGCCGTTGTCAAACCCTGCGGCGGTTCCAGCCCAAGGCGGCGGGCTTTTCTTTCCATGGCTTCTGCGCTTCCGGCAGCGGCAAACAAGTTAAAACCTGCCCACTTTTCAAACGCCTGCGCAACCGTAATTTGCTCAAACGGCGGGCAAAGAGACTGTGCCCCTGCTTTTTGCGCAAGAGCTGCAAACAGCTCTTCAGTTAACGCAAGAGAATCCATGTAATCCGCATCCATTGTATAATACTCCAGCATTGTAAATTCGCTGCTGTGCAAATGGCCGGACGATTCTCCGTTACGGAAACATTTGCAAATCTGGTAAACATTTACCCTGTGCTGGGCGATAATTTTCTTCATCCAGATTTCGGGCGACGGTATCAGCCACAGCGGGCAGCTTTCTTTCCTGCTGCCATGCGGGTAAAGGCGTTCAGTCTGAAACACTTCAAGGCAGGATTCGGGGATTAAGCTGCGGCTGAGCAGGGGAGTGTCCAGTTCAAGATAATTTTTGTTGTCAAAAAAAGAGCGAACCTGTTTTATAACAGCCGCCCTTTCCTGAAGCATTTCCAAATCCATGATTTACCCTAGCCCCAAGCCGTTCGCTAAGCCAGGCGCAAAACAGCTTCTTTCCATTTCCTGCCGCGGTCAAATTCATTCAGGAACATTCCAAAACTTGCGCATCCTGGGGAAAGCGCAACAATTGAACCGTTTACTGCCTCTTCAAGGGCGGCACGGACAGCTTTATCCAGGTTATCAAAAGGCCCCTTGTATTCAACGCCATTTTCACGTAACAATAAAGCCAGCTTTTCGCTTCCGGTTCCGGCAAGCAGTATAACAGCAGCCGCTTTTGATGCAGCGTCCGCCATGATAGAAAAATCCAGGTTTTTGTCCGTGCCGCCCGTCACGAGGACCAAAGGCCCCTGCGGGGCAAGCGCCTCGATGCAGGCTGCAGCAGCCTGCGGAATTGTCGCCGCGCTGTCGTTGTAGAAACGCACTCTGTTGGGCTTCTCGTTAGCGCCGGGGATATTTGCTTCGTGGAACATTTCCAGGCGGTGCTCAATGCCGCGGAAATTGGATAAAACTGTGCGGATGTCTTCCGCTTTAACGCCAAGGGCATAAGCGGCGAGCGCCGCCGACAGAAGGTTCAGTTTTTGATGCTCGCCGGGCGTGTAAAGGCGTTCCGGCACCACTTCTTCGGTTTCGCCGGAAAAACCGCGCCAGTCAAAAATACGGGCAAGGGCAGGGCCGCCAGAATTAAGCCAGCCGCCGCTTTGTTTTTCCGGCAAAGGGCAGCGGGAGTACACAAGAGAGAACCCTTTTGATTCTTCGCGGAAACTTCTGCCCCAATCGTCGTCGCCTGCGATTGTGATGCAGCTTGAATCCTGCCCCCGGTAAATATTTCTTTTATCATCAATGTATTCTTCCATTGACGCATAACGGTCTAAATGATCCGGCATTATGGCTGTTAATACCGCCGCTGCCGGTTTTAACAAAGGGCTTCCGTCCGGATTGCGCCGCCCTTTTAAATCCCCCAATTGCCAGCTTGAAAGTTCCAGCACAACATCGTCGTTCTCGGAGATTTCATCAATGAAAGTTAAAGGGGACACTGTAATGTTTCCGCCAAGGAAAGCCCTTCCGGCAGGCTTTGCCCCGCCCGCGCAGTTTTGTTTGGCTTTATCCAAAATCCGGTTCAATGCGCAGGAAACGCTCGATTTTCCTTTAGAGCCTGTAACAGCAAAAAGCCTTGCTTTTGATTCAGTCAAAAACAGGGAAATATCAGTCTCTATTTGTTTTGCAGCTTTTAAAAAAGGAGAATCCGGTTTTACGCCAGGGTTTTTAATAACAATGTCGGCTTTGTAAAAATCTTCCATTTCGTGCTTGCCCAAAACATAACGCACCGGAGCCCGCCCCATTTCGCGGCAGAGCGCATCAAGCTGATACATGGAAGGAAACAGAGTCTTTTCATCCCTTAAATCTGTAACTGTAACCGTAGCGCCCCGCCTTAGTAAAAAGCGGGCGGAATCCAGCCCGCCGCCATGAAGCCCAAGCCCCATCACAAGTACTTTCTTACCTGAATAATCCATGATATGGTAATACCATGCAGAGAAGATCGTGTAAACAGGAAAAAATATGATTCAGAATGAAATAAAAGGCTCTCCTTCCCTGTTTGACGATGATGGTTTACCGCAGAATTTCGGCTGGTCAAGGCAGCCTTGTTTTTTTTACGACCCTGTCCTTGCTGCAGCGCCAAGGCGGAGAATTACAGAAGCCGACCGGTACATAGTGCATTCTCCTACGCACATGGTGGTTTTTGATATAAGGGACGAAGGCTGGCTGGGCTATATGTGTATTTCCGTAATTTCGCTGCGCGATAAAAAACGCTCTACGCAGATATTTAAAACCTTAATTCCAATGGGTTCTTATGAATTGCCAACCCGCAGCGCAACAGGTTATATTCGCTGGCGGCAAAAAAAAGCAAGCCTTGATTTTGTGTGCATGGACGGCGGCTACAGGATTATAAAGGCGGATATTCCAAAATTCGGCCGCCACCGCAGCCTGCGCGGAGCCTTGGTTTTAAGCGAACCTGCAGCCCATGAATCCATTGTTACAAACCAGCCCTGGCCAAATGAAAAAAGCGCCTGTAAATATTCCCTATGTTCTCCATGGTACTGGGTCGAGGGCGTTATTCAGTTCGGCAGTTCAGAAATTATTTTTACGCGGGGAAACGGATGGGGCATTTATGACTGGAGCCGGAGCGTACGCCCAAATGCCGATGTGCGTTACTGGGCTGCGGCTTGCGGAATGAACGGGAATAATCAGATTGGTTTTAGCATCGGGTACAGCTGGGCAGATTCTTCAAAAGGAACCGAGAACGGTTTTTTTATCGATGGAAAACTGCATAAACTGGATCAGGTAACTTTTCATATCCCCCTGTCCAATTGGCTTTCCCCCTGGCGTTTTACCAGCAACGATAACCGCCTGGAAATGATATTTACCCCCCATCAGGAACGCCTCGAAAAGCGGAGCCTGTTAATTTACAATACAACGCGCCGCCAGGTATGCGGCTTTTTTTCCGGGAAGGTGCAGCTTGACGACGGTTCTGTTATTGAGTTTCAAAACCTTACCGGTTTTGCCGAACGAAGCAGAATGCGTTTCTGACATGTTCCGTAAACTACTACTTTACATAATTCTTGCCCTTATTGTATTATTAAAGGAAATATTCAAGTAAATTCAGGAGGTGAATCACTTGTTAAAGCCTATTATTAAGTTTTTTGTTGCTTTAAACGGCAATATCAGAAAGAGCCAAATTGCGGCAGGTATTGCCTGGGGTGTGCTGTTGGGTTTGGTTCCGGCAAGTAATTTTTTTGGGATTGTGTTATTCATTGTTTCGTTCTTTTTCACACACAATCATGGCGCAAAGATTTTAGCATTGGCGTTGCTAAAACTTTGTTCGCCGTTAATAGCTCCGCTTATAGATAGTATAGGATGGCAGGTGCTGCATATTGAAGCCCTGCAGCCATTGTTTACAACAATGTACAATATGCCGTTCGTACCGTTTACCAACTTCAACAATACCCTTGTTGCAGGAGGGCTGGCGGGAGGAGTTATTCTTTGGCTGCCGGTTTTCTTTATTTTTATGGGTTTAATCCTGCTGTACAGGAATACGCTGTCTCCAAAAATAAGGAATACTAAACTTGTCAAGTTTTTAGTAAAGCTGCCTTTCCTCTCGATTATTGACAAAGCTATAAAAAGCTAAACGCAGGAGTATCATGTGAAAAACCAGGAACCAAAAGAAGTAAAAACGGCAAAAGCGCCGTGGTCGCTTAGAAAGCCGGTAAAGATCAAAAAATTCGAAAAGAAATATGTTAAATATATCGAACATCCTCAGGATAAAAAATTCTTTCTTTCATGTTTTGACAAGAAAGAAGAGGATTATGTCATACACGGCAACCTTGCAAAAGAAGATGTTAAAAAGCTAAAGCTTATTTTAAAATCGGTAAAAGGAAATAAAAAAGGGCCGGTAAGAGTTATTCCGCTCTTTTTTGCTGCTGCGCTTGCTGCGGCAATAGTTATTTTCTTTTTAATTTTTGCCAACCCCTTGCTTGGGCGGGCAATGGAATTGGGGCTGGAAGCAGCTTTCGAAGCAAAATCGGATGTGCGCAATTTCCGTTTAAGCGTGTTAAAGTTCCAGATTTCCATTGGCAGCATTACCGTGGCAAACCGCGACAGCCCAATGCAGAATCTTTTTGAAATGGGCAAAACGGAAATTCGCATGAAGCCGGAAGCCGTGCTTCGCGGAAAAATTTACATCGAAGAAATAAGGGCGGATACAATCCGCTTTGGAACGCCTCGTAAAGTATCCGGCGCTTTGCCGGCAAGGCCGCCCAAACCGGCAAAAGAAAAGCCGCCAAAGAGCGATGCGCCGCCAATGATCGATTTGAAAAATTTCGATGCAATGGAACTTTTAAACAGAGAGTACGATAAGCTAAGCACGCCGAAGCTGTACGATGAAGCAATAGCGGCTTACAATGAAACCCTTACAAAATGGCAAGGGCAGGTCGATTCGGCTAAAGCAAAAACCGAAGAACTCCGCACCAAATCGCAGCCGATACTCAATATGAATATATCCAACATTCGCGATGTAGAGACGATCAAGACGACAGTGCAGGATATTAACACAATGGTTGCCGCGGCAAAAAGCGCTGCGGATGATGCAACCAATATGGTCGGCGGAATTGAAGCCGATATTAACAAGGCAAAGCAGCTTGAAAGCAATGCCCGCAATGCGCTGACCAGCGACATTAATCACTTAAAGTCCTATATCGACTTGGGAAGCGGCGCTGCCTTTGGGGCAATCGAACCCTTTATTCGCGACATTCTTTCCGACAGTGCGGAAGAATATCTGGATTACGGCATGAGGGCGCTGGAAGTTCTTGAAAAATTAAAAGCGCAGGCTGCGGCAAAACCAAAGTCAGAGCCAAAACCGAAAAAAGAAAAGAAGGTTGCTTTTAAAGGGCGCGATGTAAATTTCCCGCTTCGTTCTTACCCCAAATTCTATCTTGGCGTGCTTGCATCGGACTTTACTCTGGATACGTGGAATTGGGCATTCGCCTTGCGCGACGTAAGTTCGGATCCCGATCTTACAGGCAAGCCGGTATCTTTAAAACTGGGGCTTGCTGAACAAGATGCAAGCTTACAGCGTAAGGTAGATTTCGACGGCAGCGCAGATTTCAGGACTAATCCGCCGCAGCGTTTTAAAGCGGACTTGTCAGGCGCCGGGTTCCCAATAAGCCTTGGGGATCAATTGAGCAAAGCAGGGATAAACGGCTTTAAAGGCGATACTGCTTTTAAATTGAACCTTAGCGGCAAACCGGACGGCGGTGTTTCAGGCGGCGGCAATGTAAATATTACCAGCGCGCGGCTTGTAGACCCCAACACCATTATTGCCGAAGCGGTAGATACGGCTATCAAGGAAGCCGGGCGCGTAGATTTGGGCATTCAATACACGCACCACGTAGACGCGGCAGATGAGTTCAAAATTACCACCAATCTTGCCGACTTAATCACCCGCGCACTGCGCCGTGCAGCAGAAGCCTACGCTCAAAAGGCAATGGACGAAATTGAACGCGCTTTACGGAAAAAGATAGACCAGTACATCGACGGCAAGTTTGCGTCAAAAGATGAAGTAGACGCGCTCTTCAAAATTGCAAGAGGCGACAAGGCTGCCAAAGATCAGCTAATGGGGTCTCTTACCAGTAAGAGAACTGAGCTTGAAAAGAAGGCAACCTCAATGGTTACCGATGAGCTTGAAAAACTTCAAAACGAGGCGAAGAAGCAGGCTGAACAGAGCGTTCAGGATATTTTGCAGGGTAATAAACCGGAGCTTCCGTCTTCCTTGCCGAACCTGCCTTCAACAGGCGGTTTAAAACTACCAGGACGGTAAAAAAAAAGAGGATTGCCAAATACCGGCAATCCTCTTTTAATAATTGAAAGTTTGTTTTTTTAGGCTTGCCCGGCGCTGCCAAGCACGTTCTGGTTCTTGTGCGCATAGAGTTTTTTTAGTTCATCCCTTGCAGGGCCAATAATTTTGCGCGGATCAAATTCATCCGGCTTTTCGGCAAGAACTTTTCGCATAAGCGCAGTCATGGCAAGGCGGCCGTCAGAATCGATGTTAATCTTGCAGACTGCGCTCTTTGCCGCTCTGCGAAGCTGATCTTCGGGAATGCCGACAGAGTCGGAAAGTTTGCCGCCGAATTTTTCGATAAGCTGAACATATTCAATGGGCACGGACGAAGACCCGTGCAGAACAATCGGGAAGCCCGGAATTTCTTTTTCAATTTCTTCAAGAATGTCGAAGCGCAAGGGAGGCGGTATCAGAATGCCGTTCGCGTCTTTGGTGCATTGATCCGGCTTAAACTTGGCTCTTCCGTGGCTTGTGCCAATAGAGATAGCCAGTGAGTCAACCTTGGTTTTATTTACAAAATCGACAACTTCGGACGGCTGGGTATAATGGCTGTGTTCGCTGGAAACATCGTCTTCCACACCCGCAAGAACGCCAAGCTCCCCTTCTACAGTTACGTAGTCTTTTTGAGAATGCGCAAATTCGCAGACTTTTTTGGTAAGCGCAACGTTTTCGTCGTAGCTTAAGTGCGAACCGTCAATCATTACCGATGAAAACCCGGTTTCGATACAATCCCTGCACAGCTCAAGACTGTCTCCATGATCCAGATGCAGGACGATGGGTATGTCATAACCAAGCTCATGGGCATATTCTACCGCGCCTTTTGCCATATTCCGTAAAATATTCTGATTTGCGTATTTGCGCGCCCCTGCCGAAACCTGCAGGATCACCGGAGATTTGGTTTCCACACATGCCTGAATAATAGCCTGCATCTGTTCCATGTTGTTAAAATTATACGCCGGAATGGCATATCCGCCTGATACTGCTTTTTTAAAAAGGTCCTTTGTATTGACAAGACCCAATTCTCTATAACTGGTCATTTTTTCGCTCCTTAATGGTAGTTTTAACTTATACTAAGTTTTTTTTTGTTCCTTGGCAATGGGTCGCAATGCCTCAAAAATATGATATACTGGCATAAATAACCATGAAAACAAAAAATAAAAAATTGGCGGTAATAATATTTATTGCGCTGTTTTCCGCAGTGCCGCTCATCATTTTTTTTACCCGTTCCCCTGTGCTTGTTGTAGCGGATCAATCTTCTGTCTTGCTTTACGGCGCTTCAAGAGTGCGTTCCGACACGTTAAAATCCTCGCTTACCCTGTTCCGCCGTGTAAAACCGGTTATTGCAGCAGATGATGCCGGGGATGATATTCTTCAGTTTGTAATTGCAGAAGTTTCATCGCGCCCGTTTTGCGTGCTTTTTCCCCTGCGCTTTGCAAAAACGGCATTTTTTTACCGCGAACAGCATCCTGAAATCCCGGTTATCATAATGGAGGGAAGGCACCCATCGGAAGCAAGCCCGTCTGCTTTTGCCATAGGCAGCAAGCAGGACGACTATTTCCTGTACAAGACCGATATAGCCGCCGATTTTTACAACGCAGGGCTTGCCGCGTCATTTCTTATAGATTCTATAATGAGCGGTAATAATAAAAACGACGCTAAAACCAACGATGAAAAAAGCGAAAAAAGCGAAAAAAAGAAGGCAGGCGAAAGCGAGGCAAGTGAAAAAAGCAAGAAAAACGAGAAAGGCGGAACCTGCGTAATTTTCATGGAAGCGCAGATTCAAAGGCAGGCAAGGGAAGCTTTTTTAAAAGCAATACAGGATCAGGAAAAAACGATACAAACCCACTTTTTTACATCATTTTCCCAGAACCAAATATCAAGAATTTCGGACATTTCCTGCGCTGTTTTGGCAGGGCAGGGGGCCGATTTTCTGGAAAAATACTCCGATATTCCGGTTATTTTCTTTACATGGATGGATTTATCGGCGATTCCTGCCAATGTAACCCTTGTTTTTAATGATTCTCCCTGGGTTCAGACGGTTCCAGCCGTCAGAATGGCGGCTGCCGGAGTGCAAAATGGGCAAATTCCGTCAATACCGTCGGCTTTTAAGTTTAATAAAGCCGGCATCGAAATATTGCAGAAAATGAAGAAGACGGGCGCTGGCAGCGAAAATACCAAAGTTAAAAAAAATGATGTATGATGGTTTGACAAAAAGCCCGCAAACAAATATAATTAATTATAAGGCTTTATTCAAAGAGGAGTTAAGGAATGAAACACGGCAGTTTCAAAATAATATGTCTGGTTCTCTGGGCATTCGTACTGGTTATTTCAAGCTATGGTGATGAAGTTGCTATCAGCTTTGAAACCAAGATTTTGGAATCTTTTAACGGAGATTCCGATTATACATGGAAAACAGACGCCAGCAAATTCGCTACCAAGACAGATGATGTAGAGTATCCCTTGGTTGCCTATATACCTGCGTGGCCTATTGCTGCTTTCGGATCAAATCAAGACGGCAGCGAGAATCTTAAGAGCCTCGGTATTCGTGGGCAATTTGATCGTTCTGGGTATAACTGGATAGATGTTTTTCCGGTTTTGGCGGATGATGATGAGGAAAACCCTGCTGAAATAAGAATCCCGGGCAGAGTGCGCAGCCTGGATTTGTGGGTTTGGGGTTCAAATCTCAAGTTTTACATTGAGGTTTTTTTACGGGATTATCAGGGAGTAGTGCATACCCTAAGGCTTGGGGACATATCTTATGTAGGTTGGAGAAACCTTCGTGTTAATGTTCCAACTTCAATTCCCCAATCAAAGCGGATACTGCCTGCTTATGCCGGTTTGACATTTGTCAAATTCCGCATTTGGACGCAGCCTGTCGAAAGGGTCAACGACTTTTATATTTATTTTAAACAATTAAGAGTTCTGACAGATACTTTTGAGAACCTGTTCGATGGTAATAATTTAGCTGATCCCCAGCAAGTAAATAAACTCTGGGCAGATGCACAGTAATATTAGGAGAGTTAAAATGAAGAATCTTATATTTATAGCGTTTTTCCTTATTGCTGCCGGTTTTCTCAGCGCTCAGGATAACGAAGTTGGTTCTCCGGATCCTGAAAGGTTAGGGATTGAATCCGCCCAGCAGGAATTAAAAGAAGTGTCAGTCGATAAGTTTGAGCATGATGGTTTCTGGCGTTCAACAATGTCCAATGATGAAGGTTATACGACAACCAGGCTTTTTTCTTCCGTTGGCCCGAAAGAAAAGAAACAAATCCCCGAAGAAGAAGGATTGAATATTCCAGATAAGTATGTTTTGGGTACAAGGGTAGATTTTCTCCGCCGCGGGCATAACAGCTTTACGATTTACCCTACACGGCCAATTCCGATAGAAGGGATTACAAAAACCGTTTCAATGTGGGTTGCAGGGCGTAACTTTAATCATGAAATGAAATTGTTAATTCAGGATTTCTTTGGCAGGAACTATGAAATCTACATGGGAAAATTAAATTTCATGGGCTGGAAGAAACTTACCGTTGCAATTCCTCCGCAAGCCGATGATGGTTTTCACGGTATTGTTCAGCGGAATTATCATTATAATAACAAAATGGGCATTAAGATAATGGGTTTCCGTATTGACTGTGACCCAATGGAAGCCTTTGGCAGTTATTATATCTACCTGGACGATCTCCGTGCGGTAACGGATCTGTTTACAGAAAACAACCGTGACGAAGATGATATGTCCGACGGTTGGTAGATTTTTTTACCGGCAAAAGCGCCTCTGCATTAAGAGGCGCTTTTTGTTGAGCCTTTCATGATATTAACCGGAAACGGAGCTGCTCCCGGGGTTGTACTGGGCAGTGTCCACGTTTATAAAAAAAATAATTTAAAAACGAAAGAAACTTTTGTTTCTGCCGGAGAAGAGCAGGCGCACCTTAACCATTACAATGTAGTTAAAAAGCAAGCTATGGACGATCTGGATAAGATCAGGCTTGTTATGGAAAAGCAGAATCCCGAAAAAGCAAAAATTTTTGAAGCGCACAAGGACATTGTTGACGATATAGACATAAACGAAGAAATCCCAAACAAAATATTAAAAGAGAAATGGGCGGGAGATTGGGCAATTTACCATGTATATGAAATATTTCTTAATACAGTGCGCAAACTGCCGGATCCGTTGCTTGCTGAACGTGCAATAGATATCGAAGATGTCCGCAGCCGTCTTTTAAAATTATGGCATGGTCAAAAGGAAGCCGGTCTTTCCGCTTTAAACACGCCTGTTATTATAGCTGCTAAAGAACTTTTGCCATCGGACACCGCTGCCCTTGATAAAAACATGGTATTGGCTATTCTTGCAGAAACCGGAGGTGTAACATCCCATTCTGCCATAATTGCAAAAAGTTATGGGATCCCGGCAATTTTGGGTATAAAAAATTTATTGAATACAGTTAAGCACGGGCAATTTGCGGCGGTTGATGCCGGAGAAGGAACTGTTATTCTGGATCCGGATAATACTATCGTAGAAAAATATACAAAAAAATGCAGCGAGTTCCTTAGTAAAAAAAATGCAGACCTTGATTATCTTTATAAGGAAGCCATTACTGCTGATAAAATAAAAATTGATATTGGGCTTAATATATCCAGCGCCAGTGATGATGAATTGGCTGCGGCTGCATATACAGATTCTGCCGGGCTTTTTAGAACTGAATTTCTTTATATGGGAAGGGATTCATTGCCGTCCGAAGATGAGCAACTAACCTGTTACCGGAAAATTCTGGAATGTTACGGCGAACGCCCTGTTATTCTGCGCACTCTGGACATTGGCGGAGACAAGCTGCTTTCCGGCATGGAAAATAATCAGGAAGAAAACCCCATTTTGGGGAATCGCGCTTTGCGGTTTTGCTTTAGTAACCCCGGTATTTTCAGGACGCAGCTACGGGCATGTTTACGAGCTTCTGTGTATGGAAACCTTTGGCTTATGCTTCCCATGATTAGTTCTATCGAGGACATTAGAAAAGCAAAAGAATTTATCGCTTCTGTCAGAGAAGAACTGGAAGCAGAAGGTGTTACATGCGCTCAGATAAAAACCGGCATTATGATAGAAATACCGTCCATTGCGGTTATTGCGGATATTGCGGCAAAGGAAGTTGATTTTGCAAGCATAGGTTCCAACGATCTGTGCCAGTATCTTTGCGCGGCAGATCGCATGAACAGCGCTGTAGAGCCTTATTATCAAAGTTACCACCCTGCCATGTTTAAAATAATAAAAGAAACAATCCGCGCATTTGAAAAAGCCGGAAAGCCCATTTCCATGTGCG
>Ga0123356_10004797_pt1 | contig 13912 bp, 14 predicted proteins | sample TergutEmb28metaG_2_FD_92546 | JGI IMG/M metagenome (GOLD analysis project Ga0123356, IMG submission 92546) | Embiratermes neotenicus P3 segment gut microbial communities from Petit-Saut dam, French Guiana - Emb289 P3 | ecosystem: Host-associated > Arthropoda: Insects > Digestive system > Gut ...
AATCGCCCAGGATCAAAGCGACCCAAGACACTGGTTTGCCATCATTTTTGACTAACTGGTATTTAATGTGCAACGGGATAAAGAGTTGTAAATTAGTCTTTCTTCACTAGTCACTAGTCACTCCACACTAGTCATTATACACTATTTTGTTAATATGTCGTATGCCTGCTGGGGTGAACTGGATGACAGGAGCGAATCGCGTAATTCCTTGTTTTTTAGCCGGGTGCTGAACCAGGAAAGCGTCTGAAGGTAATAAGAGTGTTGGTTTTGAGCGGCGGCAATCATAAAAACCAGCCGTACAGGTTCATCATCTAAAGGATGAAAATCTACGATATTTGTCTGGCTTATGCCTACAGAAACGACAAGATCAGTTACAGACGAAAGGCGGACATGAGGAATTGCTATTCCGCAGCCAATTGCAGTACTCATTAATTCTTCGCGTTTTAATATTTCTGCGGATAATTCCTGCCTGTTTTTTACCTGGGGCGCAGCTGCGAGATTTTCTGTTAAAGCAAGGAGTGTATCTCTCTTGCTTGAATAATTTGTAAAAAGTATACGATGTGTTGACAGAATTGATTGTGCGTTAATCGGATGAATCTGCGGATTAAGGCTTGTTGATGTCAGCTTTTCATTGACCCATTTATCAATTTCGGATTTTTTGAATCGCCATGCTGTTCTTATTTTCCCTGCCGGGATTTCCCCTTTTTGAGCGCAATCATAAATCGTACGCTCTGACACCCTGAGGTATTTTGCGACCTCTTCCAAAGTAAGTATATCATCATCAACCATACCATAGATTATAGCATAATACGGTAATAAATGTCAACAGATTCTAACATATTCCATATGATGCCCCGATTTGATAATGCGGTTTTAATGCTTCTGTATAATTTACTTTTTGAGTTCGTGCAGTGAATCCAGGGGATACAGCTCACCTACAGTGGTATTAACCTGGTTTGGACCGCTTCCGGCAAAAAGAACAGGAGTATTCGGGAGCATAAACTCGCTTATTACCTGACGACAGGCGCCGCAAGGGCCGGTTGGCTCAACCGAGTCCGGAGTAGAGACTGCAAGCGCCGTAAAACGCAGATAGCCTTTTGCGACGGCTGTGCAAATTGCGCTTCTTTCGGCGCAAACAGTCAATCCAAAAGAACGGTTTTCTACATTTACACCCGTGATTATAGTTCCGTCTTCGCACAGCAGAGCGGCGCCAACCCTGAACCTTGAATACGGAGCGTATGCTTTTTGCGCTATTTTTTGCGCTTCCAGGAATAATGAATCCATTTGTTTTTTTTCTGTCATGCTTGCCTCCATTATTATATTACTATATACTTTACTGACAAATAATAGTCTACCGGAGAAGAGGAAATTTAGTGGGTCCAAAAAAGCGAAAAATTAAGTTTGTCATATTAATAATTTTTTTTATTATATATTTTCTTATAGCTGCAAGGCCAATCCCGCGCGAAACTGTACTTTCTTTTAATTGGTTAACTTCGCTGCCAAGCGGTACAATTAGGTACGATTTTCCAATTCCGGAAAATGCTCTTAAAGAAAAAGATGAAATTGAATTTAATAATTTTGTTGTTTCAGGAAGGCTTCTTCCCTTTACCCTTGGTTCCAGTTTTGGGTATATAGATTCATCAGGACAATATGCTTTAAGTCAAATTAAAACCAGTGATTTTTACCAGAGTCAAAGCATGTGGACAGAACATGGCGCAGAACCTTCAAGTATTGTTATCAATAATATAGTAGATAATACATCCATGACTATTAATGACCCCAGAGGATATCCTGTATTGCTGGACAACAGAGTTTTTATCGTCGGCAATGATCTTAATTCGTTGTCCGAAATAGGCAGTAACGGAAATGTTCTCTGGACGTATGAATTTGGCTCAATACTTACCAGTATTGACGCAGCAGCTGGTCTTGTACTGACAGGTTCGCTTGACGGTGTAATAGAAGTTTTTAATTCTGCCGGGGAACGCATTTTTATTTTTGAACCGGGCGGATCCCGTTATTCAATAATTCTGGGCAGCTCAATTTCACGTAATGGTTCGCACATTGGAGTCATATGCGGCATTGAGCCGCAGCGGTTCCTGCTGCTTGAACGTTTCGGCGATACCGGCGGCGAATACAAAGTTATTCATCATGAATTTCTGGAAACAGGATTCAGGGGACCTGTGCGTATTTTATTTATTGATAATGACCGCCGCGTTGTTTATGAACGGGAAAACGGTATTGGCTGTTATAGTATAAAATCCAAACGGGGAATTTATATTCCGCTGGACGGCAGAATAGTAGCTATTGATGAATCCGGCGATGATGGATTTCTCTTTTTAGTTATTTCCACACCTGACAGTTCAGCAAATGAAAATACTAAAAAATTGATAGGCATAAAATTCCCTCCTGACAGATTATTTGGACGTTCAAGAACAGCGGCGCTGGATTCAATTTTTTTAAAGGCTTCTTTTAAAAGCGATGATGTTTTTATTGGCAGAAGTAGAACCAGAGGTTCTCAAACCTTTGGTTCTCAAACCAGAGGTTCTCAAACCAGGGGTTCGACTCTTGTTGTCGGCGGGGGATCAGCATTAATTTCTTTTGATCTTGAGGAGAAATAGAATGGGTGTTTTTTTTCGCATAACTATAATCATATCTTTTTTCATTGTTATTTTTTACGGTTCTGCTTCTGATTCAATGGACGCAATGAACTGGCCGTCAGAAACTGCTGTTCTTGTTAGAAATTTCGGAGCTAATGACAATGGGAAACCTGTACTGGGAATGCTCTTTAGGGGAGGACAGGAAATACTTGCTGCAGAAAAAGGCGAAGTAATTTTCAGCCGTGCAAAAAATGATCCCGCATCCCGCCTTCCATCTCCGCTGGGAGCATGGACCGCTATTGATCATGAAGACGGATTAATTAGTATTTACAGCCGTTATTCAGAAGAGGATAATTCTTTTACCCGCACAATAGTTGATAAACAACAGCCAATTGCTGTGTCTGGCGCTTCGGGATGGTCTGAACATGAAGGTTTTTATTTTATAATTTTTGACAGGGAAAAGCGGCGCTGGATTAATCCGGCCATGATTATGACGCCGGTCAGGGAGACCCGTCCTCCGCAGATTATTTCGGTAGAATTGAGAGATGCCCAGGGTGTTACCATGTTATCCCGTAATTTATCCCAGGGACGATATAAAATAATTGTTAATGCCTCAGGCGGAATGCCTCTTACTACTCCTGCCGGTTCAGCGCCGTTTGCGCCGCAGCGGATAGAATGCCTTGTAAACGGCGCCGAAGTTGGTTCTTTAAATTTTGAAGATGTTTCTGCAAAAGACGGTATCATGATGGTTAGCCGCAATGGCCTTGTTCCGGCAAAACAGATATACTTAAATAACTTTGCTTTTGAAGCAGCCGAAGTTTTTTTAACCCGGGGTCAGGTAACTTTGGAAGTAATTGTAAAAGATATTACCGGCGCTTCGCGTAACTTTGAAACCCGCCTGATTGTAAATTAAATGAAAACCTGGTCAATGCCGGTTTCTGCAGTAAAAAATGCAGCAGTTCCATGCTCTGTCTGCGGCGCTTCTGTTTTTAAACCTGCCTTAAAATGCGAAGATTTTTTCTTTGTTCGCTGCTCACGGTGCGGACTTGTACAGAGAAATCCGCAGCCTGAAAAGAACGAAATTATTGCGCGTTACAGCAGCATATTTGGCGGGGATTACCTCTCCTATGAACTGGAAAACGAAGCTGCGTTTCTTAAACTGCAGCAGCTTGCTCTTAAAGATGTAAAGTTTGAAAGGCTGGAAAAACTGCTTTTTAATCAAACCGGCCAAACGAATAACAAAGACACAGCGCCGTCAATCCTGGATGTCGGCTGCGCTACAGGAGCGCTCCTTGCGTTTCTTCGTGATCGCGGATGGCACGTAACAGGAGTGGAAATATCTCCAGGCGCCGAGTACGCCAGGAATGAACGCGGGCTTGATGTACGGAACATTCCTCTGGAAGAAATTAACTTTCCCGCAGACAGCTTTGATGTAGTACATGTTTCGCATCTTATTGAACATTTAAATAATCCAGGAGTATTTTTATCTGAAACTTTCCGTATCCTGAAAAATGACGGACATGTTTTTATTACTACTCCCAATATCAGCGGTTTTCAGGCGCGTCTTTACGGCGGCGCCTGGCGTTCTGCTATTTTTGATCATCTCTACCTGTTTTCTGCGCACTGTTTGTCAAAAATGCTGGTTAATACAGGATTTAAGATAGAAAGCTGCCGTACATGGGGAGGTCTTGCTGCCGGTACCGCTCCGTTATGGCTGAAAAAAACCGCTGACTTTCTTGCCAAACGTTTCGGCTGCGGCGATGTGATGATTATACGTGCAAGAAAGTAACATTAGTTAACTTTTTATTAAAACCCAGGTGGCGCCGGAACCGCCATGAATCGATTTCTCAAAACCGCTTTCGCCTGCATAATCGCATTGTTCAATGAACAAACGGACAGTCTGCTTAAGGACAGCTTCTCCCTGCGTATGATTCCCTTTGCCGTGTATAATTCTTATTTTTTCATAACCGTTGTTTTTCGCGTTTTTAAAAAAATCTTCAAGCTTATACCATGCTTCATCGCTCGAAAGACCGTGAATGTCAATAAAAGCGTCTGCTTTTAAGTTTATTAAACGCCGGCGATTTTCTCCCGGTGGTTTTGTTTTCCTTTCATGTGAATCTTTGTCAGTAATTTCGTTTTTTTCCAGCCATGATTCCATTTCTGTTTTTTTTGAATTGTGTTTATTTCCATGTTCCCATTTTTTTAATATTTCTCCAAAGTCCATCTTCCCCATTATTTTTTCAACTCCTTTATCTTTTCTGCCAGCTTTGAGGCAACACGAATCTGCAGCCGATATTTTATCAGTTCGCGCGGTTCGCGGTAAAAATTTAATTAATCTGCGGCTCTTGATCTGCTTAATACCTGAAGACGCAAGACAGGTATTTCAAAGCGGACATTATCCCGCTGAAGAACTCTTGCAGGAAGAATAAAACTGCCTGCTTCCAGAGGAATAAGCAAAAGTTTTATGACAATACCAGCTTCTCTTTCTTCCGGTGATACCGGAGAAGACGAGAGTATTACTCTTTGCGGTACTTCCGGCATAAAGAATGCCGGCGGAGGCTGCTGTTCATTCCAGCCGTCTGCCCGGAGTATTATATTTATCCGTTCTCCTGCCGTTATTTGCTGTTGCTGAGTTACTCCTTCCCATCTAAGCCTTGGAGTAAAAAGTCTTTGTCCTGCACCCCGGATATTTAATGCAAGTTCCTTTGTTTCTGTGATGCCTTCCGGGTATTCTACTATAAATGGTTCCAGCGTAAATCTTCCGACTTTTCTTGGGATGAATCTGAATTCTACGATTGTAGAAACAATTGGTCCTGTTACTCTCGCATATTTTATAACACGATCAAGATTCAGGAACTCTTCATAATCTTCCGGCGGAGTTACTTCAATATTATTCGGAGACGGATATTCAATTATAAAAGTAATTGTAAACAGAGAACCGTATATTAAAGCATTAATATCCGGTTCTGTTTCTATATGTATCTGAAGTTCATAATCATCGGCGCTAATTTGCGAAAATGCCAAAAAAAATACTGCTAAAATAATAATTGTTTTTTTCATAGTTAATAATCCAGTCCTGTATATTCTTCTTCCGGGGCCCATTCACGGCTTTTCCAAAGCAGCTGCTCTTCTTCCTTTAAATAATCAAAAAGAATTTCTCTTTGTTCCTGTTGATTATCCGACCTGTTCTGCATCCTTGCCTCCATAGAAATGGATATAAGACTCAGTTCAAGGTTTCGTTTAGCTTCAATTTTTTCCGGATCAGCCTTTAACGCTTCTTTAAAGGCTTTTGCTGCAGAATGGAAATCTCCTTCTTCAAAAAGTATAATTCCGGAATTGTAATGATTTCTGTAACGAAGTTCGCGGTGTTCGTTATTAGAATAATTCTTTAATAATTTTTGAGAATCGCTGTAACGCTTTATGGCAGCAGCGTTTTCGTCAAGTGAATAAAAAGTTAAACCAAGTCCGTATTCGGCATACGGAGCAGAATCTTCGTAATTCAGCGCTTTTTGGTAAAGAGCGAGAGCTTCATCGTATCTTCCGCGTGAATATAAGTAATTGGCTTCCAGAAGGATAAGCCTTCCTTCTGAACAGGAAGAGAGCAGAATAGATAAAAGAGTAATTAAAACCAGCGGAGTATGGCGGGGCGGCTGCTGTGAAAATAAATTCCGCGATTGGCGTGTAATAAATTTAGAGACACCGTAACAAATAATCGCCAGTATGATAAATAACGTGCGCCTTTGCTTTGATTCTTTACGCCTGTCTGCGGATTCAATGTTATGCGCAACAGATAAATCCAGAAGGTGAGAAGATAATATTCTGCCGGCATCATCGCGGTTGCCGTCTATGTAGATACCGCCTGTTCTTTCTGCTGCAGAACGCATGGTTATTACATTCCTTCGGCTGATAATTTGTTCGTTTGTTTGCCGGTCTGGAAAGTGTTCCTGAGAGTTATCAGACAGGCGTACAGGTAACTGCCGGCCTTCATCGCTGCCGACAGCGATGCTTACAATCATAATGCCGTCTTTAATGCAATGATTAATCGCGTTATTTAAAATACCTGCATGAGATTCTCCGTCCGAAATAAGGACAATTACCTTCCGGGCAGGAGAAGTATGCTGAAAAGCATTTACTGCCGAATCTACGAGAGCTTCAAGATTGGTGCTTCTTCCTGTCATGGAATCAACGTTTATAGATTCCAGAAAAATCTGTATTGTTTCGTTGTCATGGGTAAGGGGAACGGCTAAATATCCTCTGCCTCTGCCTATAGCGGCGGCAAAACGCGCGCCGGAAACAAATACTGTGCTTTCTTTCGCTATCAATAAACCCCGTTCAAGCCGGGTTTGCAGATCGCTTCCGGCAGGCACATCACTTATATCCATGCTGCGCGAAACATCAATTGCGAATACAACATCAAGACCGCGGCGGTATTCTGCCGGCGCATATCCGTCTCCCCATCGCGGAGATGACAATGCAATAATAGAAAAAGCCAAAAACAGCCGGAAGATAATTGCAGAAATAAATAATTTTTTTTCCAGTTCTTTGGGCAGTTTTTGTCTTTTTTTCCTGCCGATTATATCCAGAATGAATAATGGTAAAAATACGGCAAAACCTGTCAATATAAGAGGATAATCAAATGTCATAACAAAGCTCCCAGTATATAACGTCTTACAAACTGAGCTGCCGAAATTAACAGTACAGCAATAAATAAAAACTGAAAAGTTAATGAAGATATGCGGCTTATTACACGCGATCTTTGTATAGTTACTTCCGAGTCATCCAGCTGTGAAAAAGCTTTATTAAAACTGTCTGCAGAGGGAGCAGAAATAAATGTGCCTCCTCCTACTGAACTTAAACGCCGCAGGCTTTCTATATCGTAACGCGAATCAAAAATACCGGTACGGCGGATTCTGGTATACGGATCTACATAATCAATCGGGACTTCTCCTGCAGAGCCGACAGCGATAACCCAAAAAGATATTCCCAACTCACGTAACATGTCAGCGGCTGTTTCCGGATGTATTGCGCCGGCGTTATTTTCTCCGTCTGTAATCAGTACCGCTACTTTATGCCTTGCATTTGATTTATCTAAATGATAAGCGGCGACTATTATACCCATGCCAAGAGCGGTTCCGTCTCCAAGTTCGCCTATGCGTAATTGCTCCAGCCTGAGTTCAAGCGCTCTTCTGTCGCTTGTGGGAGGCAAAAGAAGCGCTGCGTCTTCACCGACTGCAACAAGCCCGATGCTGTCAGAAAGACGCTTGTTTGCAAATTCTATCAGCATGTTTCTTCCGGCATTAAACCGGTTATCTCCGTCCATGTCCAATGCCGCCATACTGGGGCTTATATCCAGTATAAAAATAATATCTGCGCCGCGGTTTACCAGAACTGTTTCTGTTTTTTTTATTGACGGACCGGCGGCGCTGAGAAAGAGTAAAAAGATACCTGTTATTTCCATAATTTTTAGCAGTCTTACAATACCGCCGATGTGGGATGCTTTAAAAGGAACGCCGCCTGGCGCACCCAGGGGAATGGAGGCGACAAAAGGATTTTTCATCTGTGAGAATATAAATAATGCAAGAGGAATAATAATAAAAGCGGAAATGACTAAAAAGGGATTATCAAAACCGAAATTCACGCTGTATTTTCCTCCATTTGCTTCTTCTTCTTTATATTTTCCAGTTTTCCGATAAAGATTCGCAGATCGTCCAACAGCTTGATTATATCATTTGAACCGACAGCAGCCCCTGAAAACCGCAATTCATCGCAGTCACGGAAAAAATTACCCATAAAAACAGGACTGTCTTCCAGCAATAAAAAATATTCATGAGGCAGTGTTTCAAGTTCACAGGCAGTCATGGCGCCGCAGTTATTGTCTGTTAATATAGAAAAGAAATTCCTGGATTCTCCTGAAAGTTTATCAAGGATTATTCGTTTATCAATCCCTTTGATTAAAGCCTTGTGCAATTGTTTCTCTGTGCTTTTTATGGAAGCAAATAACATTCTGCGTTTCCAGTTTTTACGCAGTTCATGCAAAGCTGCGCGTCCTTTAAGGAAAAACCAGATTGTAAAAAGGATAAGAAAAACTATTACTGCCATCGAACCGTAAAGCAGGAAAGCGGTTCCAGGCATTGCAAGCGCAGGCGCCGCGCCTGAAAGTACTCTAGCAGAATCATTGTTTAATATTGAATGTACTGTAACAGTAAGTCCTGTAAAATATTCTCCTCCGATTTCTATAACAGGAAACTCATGAATACCGGGAACAAATGCCGTAAATTCCACTGTTAATTTGCTTCCCGAAACGCGTCTCTCCAGAATTATCCGGTGAAAATCAATATCCGGGTTGGAAGGAAATAAATATGCATTATATGTATTATATGTAAGGATAATGTCATCGCTGTTTTGCCTAACGCCGGGCAAAGGCAGTACTAAAGCTGCCGGATCTCCAACATAGATTTGCCTGGGTATCAGGTAAACGTTTTCCAATGCTTTTAAATAGGGGTCTTCAGGCAGAGGTTCTTCTTCGGTATCTTGCGCATGTACAGCGCTGTTTAAAAAAAATATTATCAGGAGACATGCAGCGAATCGCAGAAACTTTTCGTACAAGCTGTATATATTCATCTTTTTTTATTCCGTTTTCTGTATTGTCCGAGACTGCGGCTGCCGAAAAATTTTAACAGGGAAGAAGGCGCATCCGCTTCGGTAGATAATTCCAGATATGACGCTCCGCATTTCCGGCATAACGATTCCCAGAGTGTAGATCTTTCATTATGCCATGCAGACCAGCTTTCTTTAAAAGAATTTAATCCGGCAGGCGCTTCTATCCGAACGCCTGTTTCAGGATCTTCCAGTGTGATAAGGCCCGGAAAGAGAAGTTCCTGCGGGCTGCATATCCGTAAAGCGATACAATCATGGTTACGGCAAAGACTGCCCATTTCTTCTTCCCAATTGAGGCTGTAAAAATCTGAAATTAAAACTACAAGTGAACGCTTTTTTAAATAACGCCGGGCAGCTGTTAATGCAGCCGCTATATCACTGCCTCGTTTTTCCCTGCGCGGTTTCAGGTTGTCCTGGTATTGAAGAGCAGACATTACAATAGTCATTAAGGACTTGCGGCCTTTTCTTGGAAGAAATGCTTTTTCAATATCCTTGTCAAAGAAAAAAGCTCCTACCTGCTGCCCGGTATGTTCTGCAGAAAACGCTATTAACGCCGCGGAAATAAGGCCTTGCTCATAGGGGCTTAAACCATGGCGTGCTATATTTGTTCTAAACATGGACGGAGAAATATCAAGCAGAATTAAGATTGTAAGCTCGCGTTCTTCCCGGTACATTTTTACAAACGGATTGCCGAATCTGGCGCTGGCATTCCAGTCAATGGACCTTATGTCATCACCGGGTTCGTAATGCCGGGCTTCGTCAAACTCCATACCCTGACCTTTAAAGATCGATTTGAAATTTCCCGAAAGCATCTCATTGGCAAGAGCGCTTGATATCATGGGAAGATTAATTATATTACGCAGTAAATCAGCGGCTTCCATGATATACACCTGATATGAAATATTTCATTCTCTGTTCCCTATTTATTATTAAGGAACCGGAACATGACTTAGAATTCTGCCGATAACAGCGTCTGCATCCATGCCTTCGGCTTCCGCTTCATAAGACAGAACAACTCTGTGCCGCAAAACAGGGTATGCGCAATTTTTTACATCATCGGGGCTTACAAAGTTACGGCCCTCGAACATTGCAAAAATTTTGCAGCACCGGTATAAAGCGATTGAAGCTCTGGGAGACGCTCCGAATGACACATAACGATATACGCCGTCGCTTGCAGCTTTCATGCTTTCTGTTTTGAATCTGGCAACCGCAGGCTGTCTTGTGGAAGCAGGTCTTGTAGCTGTTACAATCGATACAATATATTTATTAATTCCTTCATCAATATGAATCATGTCAGTTATTCTTCTTAAGAAGCCCAGATTTTCCGCGTTTAATACAGGAGATAAAGGCATTCCCCTGTTTGATGAACCAAAGGAAAGAGGCGGACTGCTTTTTACGATATCAAGTTCTTCTACAGGCTGCGGATAACTGATAAGCAGTTTCATTAAAAAACGATCAAGCTCCGCTTCCGGCAGGGAATAAGTTCCTTCATGTTCAATCGGGTTTTCTGTCGCCAGTACAAAGAAAGGATCAGGCAGGGGATAACTGGTATCTCCTATGGTTACCTGTTTTTCTTCCATTGCTTCCAGAAGCGCGGATTGTACCTTTGCCGGCGCTCTGTTAATTTCGTCCGCCAGAATTACATTGGCAAAAACCGGTCCCTTATGTACGGAAAATCTGCCGTTGGCCTGTTCCCAAATCATGGTTCCGGTCAAGTCTGCCGGCAAAAGGTCGGGAGTAAACTGAATGCGTTTAAACTCAAGCCCGGTAATTTCCGCCAGACTTTTTACCGCCAGGGTTTTTGCAAGCCCCGGTACGCCTTCCAGCAGTATATGCCCGCCGGCAACAAGAGAGGCAAGAAGCCCGTTTACCATTTCTTTCTGCCCGACAATCCGGACAGCCATTTCTTTTTTGCATGCCGCAATTAACTCGGCGCATCTATCAAGATCTTCTTTTTGTACCATGATTCATTTTATCAATGTGCGGTAAAATAGTCGATAGACTTATGAAGAAAGAAAACTCTTAAACCCCTTTATTCGCAGGCGGGTTTAATAATAATCTATGTCGATATCGGCAGTTTCTAACGGATGTACACTGCCTGCGTCCCGGGAAATAAGCTCGTTTAAATGGTGTTGTTCGAATAAAGCTGCCAATTCTGCAGCCTGGGCTCTTGTAAAATACATGGTAATATTCTGGCTGGTTCTGTCATTATCCCTGGTTACAGCGTCTTTATATTCCGCTTCTCTCTGGCTTATTGTAAAATAAGGCATTCTGTCTTTGAAAGCATAACCTAATTCAACATTCATATTGGCTCTTGCGCGTACAGCTATGCTAAACTGCTGCCATATTAAATAACCCCTGACAGTACCGTACTTCCGCGCTGCATTTCTGCCGCCCCTTCTTTCAAGGCTGCGCGTTTCATAATCCTGATTATAATTCTGCAGTGCGGTAATAAAAGCCTGCCGTCCCATTCTGCTCCAGAATTGATGATAATTCATAAAATCCTGCCTGTACAACAGGCAAACAGCGTCTTCTACCGGAAAATATATTACATTGACAGTTTGCTTTCTTAACCCGCCCATTCCCATTAATGTGGTAAATTGCAGTTCAATTTCTCCGATTGGAATTTGCGGTGAATTCTGGTTTACAATGAATTCCAGCGTATCTTTGCCGGAATTTGTGGTACATGCGCTGAATATTACAAGTATTATTAAGAATGAAATTATTAATTTATATTGATGTTTCATAAGTTAATACTGATGTTAATTTACCGGATAGTCAAGGGTGATGCACTGCACAAAAAAAAGACCGCTCTCGCAAGCGGCCTTTTTAATCATGTTATGTTCAGATTAGAAATAAATGTTAAATCCAAATGGTACTGCGTATGTTACAGGACCAGATCCATGCTTATAGAGCTGAATACCGGCATAGAGTCTGAGGTTTCCGGCTGGCATTGTCATATAAGGATTAATAAACCAATCCATTACAGGATCAACGCCAGAAGCGTCAGAAAGTCTCATGCCAAGACCGGCATGTAAGAAAGCAGTAATATTATCCAATTTAAAACTTGGAAGTACGCCAAGGCTGATAGTTGTTAGACCATCACCTACGCCAGCATCATTGGTACTGCCAAATTTTGCTCCGGCGCGAACTTTAACATTTAACGCATCAGCAGCAAATGTAAAACCAGCTCCAATAGCTAAACCGGAAGTTCTTCCGTTTTGGCCAGGAAGGTTGAACATTAAGCCAAGATCAAGACCCATGCCGTCAATCGCCATCAGGTAGAAAGAAGCATATAAGGTACCAAGACCGTTATTATTACCGTCTGCGAGACCGCCGCCGCGATTTTCGTTTTCATCTCTTCCTGCGAATGAGACAGTCACGATTCCGAGGTCTTCGATGTTATAAACAACATTAAGGTTAATGTCAGCTAATACCGCATCATATGCGCGAGCAGACCATCCGCTGGTAAATGGGAATATAAGGTTAACTGTTAATCCGTGCATTGGGAAGAATGACATATTCAGGTTATTCCATGAACCGGTACCGGCATAGAATGCATGTGATCTGTTAGCAGCCATAGTGAGTCCGCCGGGGTTCCAGTCGTTATACGCACCAACGCTATTCTTCGCTTCACCTGTGAATCCCCATCCAGAAATTCTTGCTGCGCCGTAATCGCCGTCATTGTTTTGTCCAACCTGGATTCTGAAGAATTCACTTGGTCTCCAATACAGAAAACCGGAAAAACGACCTTCAGCGTGAAAACCTGGGGTTGTCGGGTTAAAATCACCAGAAGATGTAATAACAATAACACCGCCTGATTCGCCGTCGCCGAATGTAGCTTTAATTTTCGCTTCATGAGCTCTTAAGCCGCCCATTCGAAGTCCGCCGGAATCGAGGTTACCGCTAAAAACATTAGTACCAATCTGAAGTTGTCCGCCCAAGGTTGCTTCTGCAAAAGCTACACCGGCGACAAGAGCGAAAATAACTGAAATCGCTATCAGTTTTTTCATATAATTCCCTCCTAAATATTGCGCTTAGGAAACGGTCAACGACCGCTTTAATTCCCCTTATTCGCAATGGTTTTTAGCTTAAAAAAAAGGAACCTTTAAATTTAGCAGTTTTTAGCGGCTATTTCCTGGTAATTTTAGCTCGCAGATGCAAAGAGCGCAGAGAAAATATTTAAGTAAATATCAAATAATATCCCTGAATTATTCGCATTTCTGCGAATAATTGTGACAGTCACTCATACTACCTATAGCGGTATCTTTATAACGACTACGCTATATGTGGAGTAGTTCACTGTTATTTATTTTGTATTAAATATTAATTATATACAATATAGAGTAATATTATACTAATATGTATTATATATTTATAATAAATGTCAATTTAACCGATAATAACTATATAATTTTATTAATAAATAATTATATGGTTATGAACAAAAATGCTTTTTTTTATTGACAAAAAACATCAAAGTATGTTATAAAATTAACATAAGGTGAAAGGTATATGGCGATCGTTGATTGTCACTTTCATTTCAGTGAAGGTTTAGCTTAAAAAAAAGGTTCCTTTTTTTTAAGCAGAAATCGTTGCGTATTAAGAGGAGTAAAAAACAGTCGTTGACTGTTTCCTTAACGCAATACTTAGGAGGG
>Ga0123356_10004798_pt1 | contig 13911 bp, 11 predicted proteins | sample TergutEmb28metaG_2_FD_92546 | JGI IMG/M metagenome (GOLD analysis project Ga0123356, IMG submission 92546) | Embiratermes neotenicus P3 segment gut microbial communities from Petit-Saut dam, French Guiana - Emb289 P3 | ecosystem: Host-associated > Arthropoda: Insects > Digestive system > Gut ...
GGGCGTCGACGTCCGCTTTATACTGTGCAATGACGCCTTGTGATGCAGCATCGAATTCCGCCCTCTCAGCAGGGGTGAGGACGTTCAGGGACATGCCCTGGATACCGCGCAATGCATCAGCGGCGAGGTCGTCATAGTACTGGGCAGAGATAAGGCTCAGTTCCAGTCCGCTGAGTGAGTCGAAGATGTACTGCTGCCACGGGGTAAGCTGGCTCCATGCCCTCCAGCTCATCATCATGATCTGCGGAGTGACGTAAAGGTTGAGGCCAACTGTGCCGTGGTTTACGATTTCGTTGAGGTTGTATGTGGGGATGGCGGAGGGGGAGGTTCCGAGTCCGACGATAACGCCGCGCTCGAGGTTGTCATAGACGTCAGGCATTGCCATACCAACGGTGACTGCGCCAAACGCTTCCATCATTCTTTGTGAGAGCGGGCTGGCTGCGCGCAGAGGCATACCAACAAGGTCGGAAGGCCTGCGGACTTCGTCTATCGTGTAGATTTCGCCGGTTTCGGTCGTGTAGATGTTGAACAGTTTGTAGTCGCGGAACTCATTGCGGAATGTCTCGCTCTCATGGAGCATGCCCCAAATGGTCATCGTCGCTTCCACGCCGGTGTCAAAATGGTCAACAAACTCAACGAATGAAAGAAGCGGGAAACGTCCGGGTGTGTTTCCGGTCAGCGTCCAGGTGAGGTCAACTGCGCCGGTGGTGACGTCGTCAACTGCGGTTGGGCCGGTCGTGATCGCGCCGCCGGGAACTACGGTGATGTTGATCGTACCGTCGCTGGCTTCACGGACTCTTTCGACAAACGGCATGATTATATCAGCGTGATGGTGATGCGATGCAGGGTAAGGATGAGCCCAGGTGAAGTTGTGTACAGGCTCGTTGTCGCTCTTTGGCGGGCCGGCAGTGCCTGGGTCCGGAGCGGCTGGAAGCTCGGGGGCCTGGGCGGTTCCGCCGGGTGCAGGGGAGCTAACTGGAGGCGGAGCTGCCGGTGGTGGGGAAAAGACGTTCTGTCCCTGATTGGACGAACCGCCGCCGCCGCCGCATGCGACTATTCCGGCCATAAGGACAAGTGCGCAAACTACTGCCAGGATCACTTTGAGTTTCTTATTCATTTTTTTCCTCCTAAAGATTTTCCTTCTGCGATCGTTGGATCGGTCACGAAGAAGTAGTCAGGGCTGAGTATCCCAAAACCCATATGGGCATACTAACACAACATAGTCATTATGACAAGCTGTTTTTGGTCATAATTGATTGCGTTTTTGTAATAATGTGTGCCTATTAAGTTATCAAACTAATTAATCATCGAGATTAAGCTGCTTCCAAATCAAAACCATCATTCGGGATTGCATTTCTTAGGGCTTTTACCCGAAGAATCCTCCTTGACCGCACGAACACTGATGTAATATAATAGCATCAAGGTGAACTGAGAAATGATAAAAAACTACGAATGGCTAAACCCGCGCATCATACTGGCATCTGCCCTCTACATCATCACCTGCGTAACGCTCTGGATAATCGAACATAGGTTATATGCAGGGGCGATCGGGACAATATTTGTGTACATATTGGTGTATCCGCCGCTGTTTTTGATCGGATTCGTTGTCTTCGGCAAACGCCAAATGAAAAAAGACCGGAAAGAAATCCGGGCAAAGATAATGGGCCTGACGGGAGCCATGGTGCTTGTCGGCTGCGGGCTGGCAGTATATAATTTCGTCAGCGGCGAAACATACAGGCACATGACCGATTGGCAGATACTTGCAATCGTAATAGCCGTGGCTGCTATCGGAGTGTATGAAAGCATGCGGGGTCAGGACGCCAAAAAAATCCTGAAAGTGGACTATATCAGCATGATCTTTGCATCGCTCCTGCTCATGACCCTGGCGTTTCTGCTGATAACCGGCCCAAATACGATTGCCGGAGCACAAAAACTCTTGTTCAGCGACGGACATACGGACACGCAATTCATAAACCGCCTCCCCAAGGAATACGAGGATTTACCCGAGGAAATCGGGCCGCTTGGAGTATATGTCTTCATTAGCGGACGCCAGGAAGTCTTCATAGTAGACATAGCAACTGGCGAGATATTCCAGTCGTAGGGGCGAACTGCGTTCGCCCGCTCAAAACCATTATGCAAGGATAAAGTTATGACAGAATCATGCAATAAAAGCATAATCGAAAAGCTCTTAGAAAAACTCAAGGCGAAGAACCTGCGCGGGCTGAGGATCGCCTGTGTTCTCGTCATGCTGGTTTTGCCGCTTATTGCCGCGACAGTATACGACGAAACGATTCCAGGGGACTCATACGAGCCACTGCCGGCATATATCACAGCGGAGGCGATCGCGCTCGTGCCTGAGCCAAGTGAAATTACCCTGCAAACGATTGGGAATCAGGAGCACGCGCCCGAGCAGACTGAAGAACCGGGTGAACCGGACGAACTGGAAGAACACAGGGAACCCGAAGAACCGGAAGAACCGGAAGAACCGGAAGAACCTGAGCAACCTCCCGTACCTGAACCCACAAGAACAGCCTATCTCACGATAGACGACGGACCGTCCCGAACCATCACGGCAGGCATACTCGACCTGCTTCTAAACGAAGGGATCCAAGCGACATTTTTCGTATTGCCTCACAGCGGAGTCGAAGACCTGTACCTGCGCATGATAGAAGAAGGCCACGAAATCGGCAATCATTCCTATACGCACAATTATTCACGGCTATACCAGTCCGGAAGCACTGAACGCTTCCGGGAGGACATTCAAAGAGCCCACAACTGGATGCTTGATGAATATGGATACGAAATGACGTCCTTTAGGTTCCCGGGAGGCTCAATGGGCCGAGGCGCCGCCATGATCGCACAACGACAGCAGCTTCTGGACGAACTTGGTTATCGCTACTTCAACTGGCACATTGATAGCGGTGACGCGCGCGCGGACATCCCTGACAGAAGCGCAAGAGCGCTCACAAACAACGTGCTGAGAAACACGCGCGACAGGGAACACCTGATAATACTTTTTCATGACACATGGGACAAAAGGTCGACGCTTGAAGCGCTGCCGGCAATTATTGCAGGCCTGCGCGAGATGGGATATAAATTCGACATACTAAAGAATTATCCGGAAGACTAGTAGGGACGGTCGCCCTCGACCGTCCGCGGGCGAACGCAGTTCGCCCCTACAAACCTCCGAAGGAGGCGCCATGTACATTGGCATTGACCTGGGCGGGACAAACACCGCAGCGGCGCTGGTGGACGACGAAGGTATCATAAAAAAACGCTCCAGCATACGCACAGACGCGACCGGCGGGGCAAAAACCGTTACAGACGGCTTACTTGACGTCTGCGAAAGGCTGCTCAGCGACACGTCTGATGTCTTGCTCGCGATCGGAATCGGCGTACCCGGCATCGTAAATGATGAGGCGGGCGAGGTCGTCTTCACCCCAAACCTGCCGCTAAGCCGAGAAAGCATCGCGCAGCAGCTCTCGGACAGATTCAATTGCCCGGTCCGCCTGGGAAACGATGCGAATTGCGCCGCCCTGGGGGAGACTATTGCAGGCGGGGCCAAAGGAACACGGGACATGGCGCTGATAACGCTCGGAACAGGGATCGGCGGGGGCCTGATTCTGGGAGGACGGCTGCAAACAGGGATAAGCGGCGCAGGCAACGAGCTGGGGCATCAGGTCATAATAGCCGGCGGTCGCGAATGCGGCTGTGGACGCTTTGGTTGCTGGGAGAGTTATGCATCGGCGACAGGCCTTAGAGTAACTGCGGCCGGGTTCATGGAAACGCACAAAGACAGCAAGCTGTGGGAACTGTGCGCCGGCATGGCTGAAAAAATCGACGGCAAAGCCGTGTTCGGCGCTTTCCGCGCAGGCGATCAGGCTGCCGAATTGACAGTCGCGCAATATATTGGGCATCTGGGCGCCGGCATAGTGAATCTGATAAACCTTTTTGGTCCCGAACTAATATGCATTGGCGGTGGAATCTCAAATAACTGGGACTGTATCGAAGCACCGCTTAAAAAGCTGGCGGACACTGAGAGCTATTACCGCTTTTCGCCTGAAGCCCCCCAAACAAAGATAGTAAAAGCGAAGCTGGGCAACGACGCAGGAATAATAGGCGCCGCACTGCTTGGCCGACCAATATAGCCCTCACACCCCACAAACAGACTAACACCGGAGGTCACATTCATTGGAATACATACTGATTTCCCTTAGCATAGTAATCGTCGCGATCCTTGTTGTGATCCTGCTGCGAAAGCCAAAGGAACCAGACGGTCGCGCAGCCGAGGAAGCGCTACGCAAAGCGCTCGATGACCTTCACAGCAGAATCTCTCAGGATAACCGAACGATGCGCGACGAATTCGACCAGAAGCTCGACCGTCTGCGTGATTCCATCACGTTAATGCTGAGCGACCTGAGGGAAGCACAGCAAAAGGTTATTGTCGACCTGTCGGCCAGAACAGGCGAAAGCCTGGAAAAATTCCGGGCAGCAACAGACGACAAGCTTAGCCAGACAAGCGAAAGCCAGAGCAGACGCCTCGCCGAGCTGATGACCTCGAGCGCCGGCAGCATGGAAAACATTCGGAACAAGGTCGATGAACGCCTCGACAAAATACAGACCGACATGGAAAAAAACCTCACGGCGCTGCAGAACTCAAACGAGAAAAAACTTGAAGAAATGCGCCTGACAGTAAATGAAAAACTGGAAAAGACGCTCGAAACCAGGCTTCAAAAGTCATTTGAGACAGTCAGCACCCAACTGGAAAGCGTAAACAAAGGCCTTGGCGAAATGAAAACGGTCGCAGAATCAGTCGGCTCGCTCAATAAAGTCCTTTCCGGGGTAAAAACGCGCGGCATACTTGGCGAGCTGCAATTGGGCCAAATAATTGAGGATATGCTGCCGCCGCAACTATATGACGTTGAGGTCGCCACAGTCAGCGGGTCACGCGAGAGAGTCGAATACGCGATCAAGTTCCCCGGCTCGGAAGAAGGGAAGCATGTCTACTTGCCGATCGACTCGAAGTTCCCGCTGGAAGATTACTACCGCCTCCTCGACGGATACGAAACCGCTGATCCCGTGTTGATTGAAGCCTCCCGCAAAGCATTGCTGCAGCGAATAAAAGCTTTTGCTAAAGACGTCAAGGAAAAATATGTGTCGCCGCCCGACACGACAAATTTTGCAGTCATATTCCTGCCGGCGGAAGGCCTCTATTCAGAAATAGTCAGGGATTCTACGTTCCTCGACGATTTAAGGCGCGACGGAGTCATTTTGACTGGCCCGACGACGCTTTCGGCAATGCTGAACTCGCTGCAAATAGGGTTCAAAACGCTTCAGATACAAAAAGGCGCCGCAGAAATAGAAAGGATGCTTGGCGCAGTAAAGAAAGAATTTGACAGCTTCGAGGCCGTCCTGACAAAAGCCCGCGAAAGAGTAAGGCAGGCTGGCAACGAACTGGATACGCTCGCTGGCACAAGGACTCGCGCAATAAGCAGAAGCCTGCGCGAAGTCCAGACCTACACAGGCGAAGACTCAAGAAATATTTTGGGGATAGAAGAAGAAAACTATGTTGACAAACCAGACCCCAGGGTGCTATAAAACGTCCCGTAGGGGCGAACTGCGTTCGCCCGCAATACCCGCAATAGTAAACTCCAGCAAAAATTATGTTGACAAAACAGACCACGGGGTGCTATACTTCTGCGGTAGCAAGCAGAACGGCATCCCCGTCCTCACCCGGCCGCCGGAAACACAGGCGCGCCGAGGTCAATTACTAAAACCCAGTCCCGGTTAGAGGACTGTGTTTAAGTGACGCGGATGCAAAAGCAGCCGCGTTTTTATGTATCCGGATGACTTAAGGCGCGAAACAGGGCAGGTTTTCCTGCACCATGCAAGCGATGGAGGTGTTTATATATCAGCAGCGTGACCTATCAGATTAACGAAGAAATCACCGATAAAGAAGTCCGGCTAATAGATGAGGACGGGACCCAGCTCGGGATCATGCCATCACAGGCAGCATTCCAGATCGCAGTTGACAAAGAACTCGACCTTGTTAAAATAGCACCCGCATCAAATCCGCCTGTCTGCAAGGTCATGGATTACGGAAAATACCGATTCGAGCAGGCGAAGCGCGATAAAGAGGCGCGGCGCCACCAGCATATAGTCGAGGTAAAGGAAATACGCATGTCGCCAAGCATCGGGCAGAACGATTTCAACGTCAAGCTGAATCACGGGCAAAAATTCCTGAAAGAAGGCGACCGGCTCAAGGTGACGATCCGATTCAGGGGCAGGGAAATGGCTCACACGGACATAGGGGAAAACCTCCTTAAGAAGTTCGCCGAAGAATGCACAGAGTTCGGGACCGTAGACAAAAACCCGAAGCTGGAAGGCAGGCACATGTCTATGTTCCTGACGCCCAGGCAAGCAAAGGGTTAACAGCGAAACCACCATAAACAATTAATTTACGAAAACAGCGTTCCCCAAACAGTTCGTTGTTCTGGGGAAGGTTTTTGCAAAATCTTGCACAATATTGAAAGGGAGATAGGAAGCAATGCCGAAAATCAAAACGCACAGCGGGGCGAAAAAGCGTTTCCGCCTGACAAAGACAGGGAAGGTTAAGCGAGCGCACGCATATAAAAACCATATCCTGAACAAAAAGACGACCAAGCGAAAAAGAGGCCTGCGCAAGGGGGCCTATGCAGACGTAACAAATGAAGCCGCGATCAAGAAAATGATCCCGTACAAATAGGAGGGTAGAGTAATGGCCAGAGTAAAAGGCGCGATCACTACGCGCAAGAGAAGGAAAAAAATCTTAAAGCTCGCAAAGGGCTATTGGGGTTCAAAATCAAAGCACTTCAAAATGGCGAACCAGGCGGTCATGAAATCGCTGACCTATGCGTACATTGGCCGCAAACACAAGAAAAGAGACTACCGCCAGCTTTGGATCATGAGAATAAATGCCGGCTGCAAAGCAAACGGCATGAACTATTCGCGCTTCATGCACGGACTTAAACTTTCCGGCATCAACCTCAACCGCAAAATGCTCTCGGAAATGGCGATCCACGAACCGGAAGCATTCACGGAACTGTGCGGGACTGCTAAACAAGCGATAGGGGCATAGCGAAGGAATTCAGAATTCGGAATTCGGAATTCGGAATTAACAAAACCAGAATTATCGATAAAGGACAGGTTGCGGCAATCAAAGCCACACCTGTCCTTGAACTTTATTCAGTACTCCGTAGGGGACGGCATCCTTGACGTCCCGCGAACACAGGAAATCTACCGAATAACTGTCTTATGGCCTCAATTCCGAATTACGAATTCCGCATTCCGAATTTAAGACTCGTATTTAGCCGCCGCTTCCTTGATAATATCCATGATCTTGATATCCTGCGGGCAAGCCTCCTCGCATTTGCCGCAAGTTGAACACTCTGAACCCTTGCCGCTAAAAAGGGTTTCCCAGTAATACCCGACCTTGGCGCGTTCATGGCTCTTGTAGACCCTCTCGCGATTCGCAGCCTCAATAATCCCGGGGATGTTGATGTTTTTTGGACAACCGGGGCGGCAGTAATCGCACGAGGTACATGGGACCGAGGGTATAGACTCCAGAACAGACATAGCTTTTTCAACCACAGCCCGCTCGCTATTGTCAAGCGGCTGGAAATCCTTCATAAAGCTGACATTATCCCTGACTTGATCGATAGTCGACATCCCGCTGAGCACGGTGATGATGCCATCAAGCGAAGCAGCATAACGCAGAGCCCAGGATGCATAGGAAGAACCGGAGCCGAATGTGTCAAACACATCCTTGACCTCCGTTGGAAGCAAGTCGGCCAGCAAGCCGCCCTTGACAGGCTCCATGATGATTATTGGCTTGTTGTGCTTGCGCGCGACCTCATAGCATTCGCGAGACTGCACTGTTGCGCTTTCCCAGTCTGCGTAATTGAGCTGGAGCTGCACGAATTCCATTTCCGGGTGCTTGGTCAGCATCTCATCGAGCACATCCGCCTTGTCGTGGAACGAAAAGCCGGCATGTCTGACAAGACCTTTTTCCTTCAGATCAAGCACATAGTCCCAGATGCCAAAGTCGTCGAACTTCTTGATGCGCGCCGAGCCGACGTTGTGCAAAAGATAATAATCGAAATATTCTGCGCCGGTCCGTTTGAGCGAAGTCCAAAACATCTGTTTCGCGTCCTCAGCAGTCTTGGCCTCGACCCACGCAGTCAGCTTGGTCGCAAGTTGAAAACTCTCCCTCGGATAACGGTCGACGATGGCGGTTTTTACGATCTCCTCTGATTTTCCACCAATATAGACATAAGCCGTATCAAAATAAGTAAAGCCGCTGTCAAGGAACAAGTCAACCATCTCCATCGTTGTGGTTGCATCGATCAAATCGCCATTCATCGGCAGGCGCATAAGCCCGAATCCGAGCTTTGCGATGTTTTCACCCAAATAAGCCATAAACAAAAACCTCCATAATTATGCTAGTCTTCATATGCTTAACAGGATACACAATTAAGTGTAAAGTGTAAAGCGCAAAGTGTAAAAGTGACCATTCCATTTGAAGTGAAATCATGGTAGAATGCACATTAAGCTGAAGTTTTATGAGGTCGTATAAAGGTCGCCGTATGAAGGTATTTGTTGCCATCGTTTTATGCAAAATACTATACTTTATCGGAAAAAAACTGGGCAGGGGAAGCAGCCTGCCCGGACAAGCCGCGCTCAAAATGCACCCCGGCGTGCTCAAAAAACTAAAGCTTCCGGGCACGATCATAGCCGTCACAGGCTCAAACGGAAAAACCTCGACGGCCGAACTCATAGCACATGCGCTAACAAGCTGCGGCAAAAAAGTAGGCTGGAACCACGAAGGCGCAAACCAGACCGAGGGCGTAGCTACGCTTCTGCTCAGGATCGCGAGCCTTGGCGGGACAGTCGATCGGGACGCACTGGTATTGGAATGCGACGAACGTTATGCCCTAAGTATATTCAAAGAAGTACGCCCAACTATACTGGTAGTGACAAATCTCTGCCGCGACCAGCTAACACGCAACGGGCATCACGAATTCATCCAGGACTGCATCCGCGTTGCGATCGAAGCATGCGACGGGAAAACGAAGCTGATACTGAACGCCGACGACCCATTCGTTGCATCGCTTGCAGCGGACGCCGCTGCTGCAATAAAGAAACCTAGCCCCTCGTCCCTGGATAATTCCGAATTCCGAATTCCGAATTCCGAATTCGTAGTCACTTGGTTTGGACTTGATTCCGCAGCCGCTACAAAGGAACGTAACCCATCGTCTCCGGACAATTCCGAATTCCGAATTCCGAATTCCGAATTCAGCATCGCCTGCGGAGTTTACGACGATGGAGCGTTTTGCCCCCTGTGTAAAAGCCGCATGGCATATGAATATCGCATAGCCGGTCACTACGGCTCATATAGCTGCAGCGCATGCAGCTTCAGCCGCCAAAAACCAGAGATCGAAGTGAAGAAGCCAAACCTTCAAACCGGTGAAATAACAATAATTCCGAATTCCGAATTCCGAATTCCGAATTCGATTCACGGTGTTTACAACATGGCCGCCGCGCTGACAGCCGCTGGGGCGGCAGGCGTCAGCATTGAGGATGCAAGACATGCACTTGACGGGTACGAGTTGACGGGCGGGCGCACCGTCCGCTTTTGCGTTTCTGGCAGGGAAGGGACCCTGCTTATCTCAAAACACGAAAACTCCTTTTCGTACAACCAATCGCTTTCGCTGGCGGCTGGGAACGGGGAACCCTGCACCGTGATAGTGATGGTCGACTCAATCAGCCGTAAATACTACACAAGCGAAACATCGTGGCTCTGGGACATTGACTTTGACATACTCTCATCCGAAGACGTCCGGCACGTAGTTCTTGTTGGACGGTACATGAACGAACTGATGGCGAGGTTTGCCATGTCGGTCGTCGACCCGCAGAAAATCTCCTGCATAGCCGACCCGTCGGCGCTGCCGGGGCACATTGAGAAAAACACGACCGGAAGAATATACGCGATAACATGCTTTGCTGACAAAGCGAAACTGATGAAAGAATTCGGAATTCGGAATTAGGAATTCGGAATTAACAGTCGCAAATGGCGGACATGAACCTGGCTTGAGCGATAAAAGAAGAAAGAATTACGTTTACGGCAGCGCATGAAGCACGATGGGAACTGAACTGTCACGATTATTTGAGGATGAGCATATGGTAACTCCGGAATGCAATAAAAGTCCCGAATTCCGAATTCTACATTTGTACTATGATTTGATGAACTTGTACGGCGACTGGGCAAATGCCGAAGTCCTGGCGCGCGAACTCGAAGCGCGCGGGTTTTCGGTAACGCTCGAAAAAAAAAGCGCCGGTCACGACGTTGATTTTGAAATCTGCGATTTCGTATACATAGGTAGCGGGACAGAGCGTAGCCAGTACGCATGCCTGCGTTATATATCAGAATACAAAGAGACGATCCTCGCCCGGATAGAGGACGGAATGCATGTCCTTACGACCGGGAACTCGCACGAGATGTTCGGGCGTTTTATCAGGAGCGCAGGAGGCAAGACACTTGAAGCGCTCGGGCTGTTGGATTTTGAAACTGTGCATGAAAATTCGCGTGTGACCGGCGACTGCGTATGCAAAGCATCGTTTCTGGAAGAAAAGCTTATCGGGTTCATTAACAAAGCAGGCGGCACCCAGCGCGGCAACGTCGAAAGACCGTTCCAACTTGAGATGGGTCCAAGCGGGAGCGAAAGCTCCCGCGCAGAAGGCATCATCTACAAAAATCTGCTGGGCACATACCTGACAGGACCGATCCTGGTACGCAACCCCCCGCTCCTGAAACACTACGCGGACAAACTATGCAAAACCAGCTCCACCCTCCACTCTCCAAACTCTGCTCTCACCTCAGAATATTCCGAATTCGCAAAGTTTCAGAAGAAAGCATACCAAATGGCACTAAAAGAACTAGAAGCAAGAAAACAAACCTGAATAAATGCGAACAATTGTTAATTTTCAATTTTCAATTGCCAATTGAGTTAATTCGCCGCTTCAATCAATTCCTCGGTAAACGCATCCACCCACTGATTGAAGTTGTCATTAGTGTTGAACCGGGCGACAGCCATATCACGCGCCATCCCGCCGCCGATCAGCTCAACCACGGACTCCCTGTCGGCCTCGGCCTTTGCCTGCAGATGATTCTCAAGTACCCTGCGCGCAGCAGTGCCGCCCTCAAAAGCCTTGTTTGTATACATCTCGCTGGAACCCATTTTCTCCAAGGCGACCCTGAGCGTATCATAAACGATCTGGGCGATTTCTATGCCCCTGTCATCCAGGTGCGCCCTCAGCAAATCGTAATCGAGCGCCTCCAGCCTCACAGGCAAATAACCGGTCGACGCCGCGAACTCGATATTCTGCGAAGGCTCGGTAAACCACTTCAAAAACTCGACGCTGGCATACTCTTCAGCGGGCGAGCTTTTTGTTACGACCATCCCCGCGCCCTGCTGCACCATCACGTTCTGTCCGCCCTCGAACTGCGGGGCAGGAAGAACCACCGCGCTCACCGGATATTCTGTGCCGCCGACAGTCACCTCGTTCGGGAAAAAAGACGCGGACGAAGTGGAGCCGACATACATAAGAATTTCGCCGACCTTGGCGTCGTCGCTGCGGAACCTGCCATACGCGGAAAAACTGCCCCCGATGTATGGAACGTAGTAGTTATCCCAAATAAGCCGCAAGACGTCACGGTTCAGGTTAACCGTTGCGACTCCGCTGTTTACCTGGAAGATCTCCGTTCCAAACGCCTTGGAGGCCGCAATAAACAGGTTTGCCATCGCATCCCTGCCGTAAAGGGATTTGCCGTCGCTCCAGGCGTAATAAAGCTCGGCGACACGCACGATCCCCTCCATCGTCTCGAGATCGCTGTAGGACACTCCATTTGCCGCAGCAAAGGGAAGCCAGTCGGTTTCGTTGACCATAAGCGCCTCGGTCGCTTTAGCTATCGGGAATATCCTCAGCTCGCCCCCAAGTCCGATCCTGCCTTCCTCGATAAACGATTCAAGATACAGAGCCTGCTCCTGCGGAGTGAAATAATCGTCCAGATTTGCGAGCAAACCCATTTTTTCGGCCTGGTACGCCGTGTCAGGGAACGAAGCGAAAATGTTCGGCATGTCCATGCTGCCGATCTCCCTGTTCGCAGAAGCGATCACTGCCCTCTCAAGCTCCGACACGTTTCCAAGCCCATGGCTCTCTACAATAATGCCTTTCTCCCGGCCGGCAGTCTCGTTAAACTCCCTGATGCTCGCCTGAAAAGCGTTGAGTATGGGACCGTTGTAATAGTGCCATACGACTACCGTGACTGGGTTCCTCGGGTCGAGGCTGATGCTGCCTCCGGACGGCCCCCCGCCCCCTGCAGGACCGCTTACAGCGGGCGCGCCCCCTGTAGGGCCGCTGCTGACCGGGCTGCTGCCAGGCTGGCAGGCGACAAGCAAGAGTGCCGCAACAAGAATGGAACCGACTAAACGTGCCAGTTTTTTCATTATTCTCAGGTCTCCTTCTTAAAAACCAGTTTATGCAAAAGCTTATGAAGCTTTTCTATATCAACGGGCTTTGCTATGTGCCCGTTCATACCGGATTCGATGGACTTTTTCATATCCTCGTCAAAAGCGTTCGCAGTCATTGCGATGATCGGCACCTCGCGCGCATCAGGGCGTTCGGTGTTTTTTCTTATATTCCTTGTGGCGGCCAGCCCATCCATGACCGGCATCTGAATATCCATTAGGATGACATCGTAGTGCCACGGGTCGGAAGCGAAAAACTTGTCGACAGCCTCCTGCCCGTTTCTGGCGACATCGACATGAAGACCGGCTTCTTCGAGGATGTACGTGGCGATTTCGATGTTGATATCGTTGTCCTCCGCGATAAGCGCCTTCTTTCCGACGAAATAGCCGCTGTAGTCCGCAGCTTCCTGCTCTTCGTATAACTCGCCGGAAGATAACTCACCCGGCCCAAGCCTCAGCTCGAAATAAAACTCGCTGCCTTCGCCCGGCTTGCTGTTGAGGCCGATCCTGCCGCCCATCGCGGAGATGATATTGCTGCTGATCGCTAGCCCGAGCCCGGTCCCTTGGTGCTTTTGGGCGGTCGAGCTTGAGCGTGCCTGCTCAAAGACCTTGAAAATATTCGGCTGATCGTCGGGGTCGATCCCGATGCCGTCGTCCTTGACCGAAAACCGGAAATACCCGTCAGCCCCGCCGCGCTCCAATTCCTCGATCAAAAAAACGACAGTCCCGCCGGGCGCGGTGAACTTGCTTGCATTGCTCAAAAGGTTCACGACTACCTGCCTTAATCTGTGCTCGTCGCCTGACACGTCATCGCGCCTCACATTTGTTATGTTATCAAAGGTTATTCTGTTGCCTTCTATCGGCGGGCGCATCAGCGTATCGATATCACGCGAAAAACCGGCGAGCGAAAACGGCTTGTTTTCTATTTCAAGCTTGCCGCTCTCGATGCGCGACATCTCAAGAACGTCGTTAATGAGGCTAAGCAGATGCTTTGCCGAAAAATCGATCTTATTTAGCGCGTCGCTAAGCCGGTCTTTCTCTCCCATTGAGCGTTTTGCGATATCGGTCATGCCGATGATCGCGTTCATTGGCGTCCTGATCTCATGGGAAATGCGGGAAAGGAACTCGCTTTTTGCCCTGCTGGCCGATGTGGATTTTTCGATACTGAGGTTTGCCGCAATGATTTTCGTCAGCTCATAAAGCTCCATGAGCTCGGCATTTGACCACGCTTTTTCGTTATTTTGCGACTGAAATAGCACTCTCCCGGAATGGACTCCGTTTTCTGTCACGGCGCAGCAGTAGCCCCAGTTGTTTGACCCGGCGCGCACGCAAAATAGCTTCCTGA
>Ga0123356_10004799_pt1 | contig 13909 bp, 7 predicted proteins | sample TergutEmb28metaG_2_FD_92546 | JGI IMG/M metagenome (GOLD analysis project Ga0123356, IMG submission 92546) | Embiratermes neotenicus P3 segment gut microbial communities from Petit-Saut dam, French Guiana - Emb289 P3 | ecosystem: Host-associated > Arthropoda: Insects > Digestive system > Gut ...
CCAAGTACGGCAAATGCCAACTGCAGACTATATCGCAGTATGTCGGGGACACAGGGCGCAAGCTTAGGGAGAACAAGCTGCTTGTTGCGGCCGATGAGAATAATCCGATCATCCTGCATGAGATGTATCGCTGCATTCTATGCGGCAGATGCGTCAGGGTCTGCGCCGATGTGCGCGGCGTTGGCGCGATACGTTTCGAAAAAGTCAGGGACAGAATGCGAGTAGTCGTTGACGGAGAAAACCTTGCTGATGCAGGATGCAGGTTTTGCTCAGCTTGTGTTGACGTTTGCCCGACTGGATCGATCCGCGAGCATGAGGCAATTGCGGCGAAGATGGAAGGAAAACCCCGCGAGGCGGCTCTTGTTCCATGTAGGAACGCCTGCCCTGCTCATATCGACATCCCGCGATACATTCGCCACCTCAGCAAAGGCAATTACGAAGCCGCAGCCTCCGTCATCAGAGAAAAAGCACCGTTCCCACATGTGCTCGGATATGTCTGCACCCATCCATGCGAACCTGAATGCAAGAGAGGTAAACTGAACAGCCCTTTGAGCATCCGCAGCCTGAAGAGGTTTGTTGCGCAAAACAGCAGTCGCACAACAGTGCAGGGAGCGGATAAACCCGCGCCGACCGGCAAGAAAGTCGCTGTGGTCGGAGCAGGTCCTGCAGGTCTTACGGCAGCGTGTTTACTTTCCGGAAAAGGCCATGAGGTGAGAGTATTTGATTCAAGCGAGCATGCCGGAGGCATGATGCGCTACGGCATACCCAGGCACAGGCTGCCAAGAAGCATCCTTGATGCTGAGATTACCAGCATACTCGACACCGGCGTGGTTTTGCACTCTAGCACGAAGATCGGCAGCGCACCTGAATTACTTGCTGATGGTTTTGACGCAGTGCTGATTGCCACCGGCGCTCATAGGGGGATAAGCCTCCCTATCCATGGCGTTGACTATGAGGGGGTACATATCGCCACAGAGTTTCTCAAGTCTTCTGAAGAAAACACCATTCCAAGGATGGATGGAAAGCGGTTTTTGGTATTGGGCGGCGGAAATGTGGCGCTCGACTGCTCAGCAGTCGCCTTAAGATCAGGCGCCAGCGAAGTGCACGTTGCTTGCCTTGAAGCTTTTAGCGCAATGACCTCAACCGAGGATGAACTGAAGCTGGCAATCGAGGAAGGCGTTAAAATCCATAACAGTAAAAACTGTACGGAGATCATCGGTGATAACGGGCGCGTTACAGGCGTGAAGCTTGAGTCTGTTTGCGGTTTTTCCTTCGGTGAGGACGGCAGCCTCACAATCGACATTGTGCCAAATAGTGAAGAAATCTTTTTTATTGATTATGTGGTATTTGCGATCGGGCAATTACCGGATGTTGAGCCGAATTTTGGCCTCAAGCTGAGCCGAGTCGGGAGAATAGAAGTCTCAGACGGTCATATAACCTGCACACCCGGCATTTTTGCGGCTGGCGACGCTGTGACTGGGACATACTCAGTAATAAGTGCTATAGCCGGAGCAAGAAGCGCTGCTGAAAGGATAGATGGATTTCTCGGGGGAGACGGAGTTTTCGAAGAGCCAGCTGTGACGCCCGATAACAGAAAACCCTATTTAGGGAAAAAAGACGGTTTTAGCGAACTCGGACGTAACTACAGCAGTATGCTCACGCCAGAAGAGAGAATCCGCTGCTTTTCCGAAATGGATCCCGGATTAACCGCAGAGCAGGCTTCCTGCGAAGCCGAGCGGTGCCTGCAGTGCGACCTGCGTCTCGATATCGCTCCGCAAAGGTTCTGGACGGACTACTAGTAGCGGGAGGCTGAAGGAATAAATTTGAGCATGATGACCTTTGAGGATGCGATTTCCTCCCTGACCGACAAAAATGGAATGCGTCTATTGCCAGTTCTTTTAGATATGAGGCAACGGGATGACGCGGTCCTGATTGTAAATCTTGCCGGTGACGGTCAGCAGGCGCAGATAAGCGCATTTGTTGCAGACGAACGTACCGACGAAGCATGCACCGGCATCCTTTCTATTGCAGAAGCCGGCAGTTGCAGCGAAGTGATCGTCTACTGCGGGGAAACAAGCCCGAACAAGCTCATTGACTCATTAAAGGAGTCTGTGAGCGCCGCTCTCACAGTTTTGACCGGCCCTTCTACGCTTGTACTGCGCGACGAAACGGCGCTGTTTTCCGTAATGGATACCGGCATCGTCCGCGTCAACCGAGCGGAGCAGGATTATGCAAGCAGTTTTCTCTCATACGGATATCACGGGAGGCCAACGCTTGTCGTCGATGCGGAAACCGCCTACCAAGCCGGGCGTTTGACAAATAATCCTTGCTCAGGCGTTACGAAACTGGTTTTCATCATCGGAAGCGAAGCTGCCATCATGGAAGCGCCTGCCGGGACATCAATCGCTGAGTTACTGAAGGATCATGGATATAAAGGGTCTGCGCTCATAGGAGGATCATGCGGCTGGTTTGTTAAGAGCGAAGCGTTCGGTGAGGTTTGCATCGGGTTTAGCTATGAGTATGACTGCGTCTGCCTGTTATCGGACGGCGACTGCGCCGTAGATGTGCTTAATAATCTTTATCTGGCAGCAAAGGAGCACTCCTGCGGAAAATGCGTTATGTGCAGGGAGGGCAGTTGGCAATTAAGCGCAATATTCACAGACATGTCAAATGGCCGCTCTAACCGCGACGATATCGCGCTTATTGAAGACATCTGCCCGATCATCCAGGCCAGCGCACTATGTGCTTTCGGCAGGAATATGATAAACCCAGCGCTGAGCGCGACGACGATTTTTCATGAGGAGCTTTATGCGCATGTGATAACAAGGTGCTGCAAGGCCGGAAAGTGCGCCGGACTTATGAAATATATAATCGACCCTTCGTTGTGTACAGGATGCGGCAAGTGCATAGACGAATGCCCTGAAGAAGCTATAGAAGGTAAAGACGGGTTTATACATATCATTGACAAAACGCTGTGTGAAAAGTGCGGAAAATGCGCGGATGCCTGCCCTGCTCAAGCAATCACGGCTGATGCAGGAAATATCAGGATTCCTAAGAAGCCTATCAGAGCCGGAAAGTTTAGTCCGTAGAAAATATAATTAGAGATGCAGAAAGCTACTTAATCATATTGGGGGGCGGAAAATGAAAATCTTAGCTATATCCGGAGGATTTACGGACGGCAACAACGACGCTATGGCTCGCGAGGCGCTAATGGGCGCCAAAGAGCAGGGCGCTGAGGTGGAGTTTGTCCATCTGCTCGACTTAGACCTGAAGCCATGCACCGGGTGTATCGCATGCGTCGGCGGCATGATGCGCGGCGGCACAGGCGATTGCGTGATCAAGGATGACCTTAAGTGGCTGGACGAGAAAATATTCTCAGCCGACGGCATAGTTTTCGCCATGCCGATTTTTGAAAAAGGGGTTCCTGCTGTAATGCATCTCATACAGGATCGTTTGTTTGGTCCAACATATGATCCTGGTCCATGTACGATCGCGATGGAGATTGCAAAGAATACAGGCGGTCCTGGACCGGATCCACGGAAGCTGCAGCGAAAGGTTGTTTCTTTTATCACGATCGGCGGGAGCGATTGGGTGACGCTTGCCTCAGCCGCTATGAACCTTACCGCTATGACCCGCGCATGGAAGGTCATCGATGATTCATTATTCAAGTGGAGCAAATCGATCGTAATGAACGATGACGCGATTGAGCAGTGCCGCAGAATCGGGGTAAACATTGCGAAGGCGGCTGCGGCCGGGCCGGACAATGCAGAATTTGCGGGAGCGCCTGGCGCATGCCCTGAATGCAATAGCCGGAATTTCTTTGTAAATGACGATCCGAAAGAGACTGTCTGCGTCGTTTGCGGCATGACCGGCGAGCTGAAGCAGGTTGACGGAAAAATGGCGTTTGTTGTCCCTGATGAACAATATGAGCACTCGCACTTCCGTATGTCTGGAAAATTCAAGCATATGGATGATATCAAGCGCATTGAAATGGAACTCATCGAGAACAAAAAGAAAGAAGAGTATAAGCAGCGGATGGAGAAGTATAAAGGGTTTATTCAGGCGTCGAAACCTTAGGGCGATCTGTGGTTGCCTACGGCAACAATTTAACTGACCGGATTGCGGTTGACAGAGGCAAATATCATCGCCCCTGCCGCTGCGCGGCACAGCGCGCTACGTGCTTGTTTCAACTGCGCTACGCTGGCCGCCCGAAAAGCGACTCGCAATGAAGTGAGGTGTGCCCAGCGATACAAATGCCAAAGGAGGTGGAAGAGTAGTTCAGAGTCCTTGCACTATTCTGGAAAAATATTTAGAATGAAAAAGGAGATCGAGAAAATGAAGAAAAAAAAGAAAATAATAGCTATTGTAATCGTGCTGATTATGGGCTTGTCGCTAGTTGCTGCATGCGGCGGAGGCGATAGCGGTCCTGCCCAGCAGGCGCCTCCCCAGCCAGGACAAGGCTCCGGAAGCGGTTCGGGCAGCACAGTCGTCGGACAGGAAGGCGCTGTCGTCGGGGGCGGAGAACCCGTACCTGATGATGCGGTATATGCTGAATCGTTGGATGTAATCACCGAGGGTACTGCGCTGGCAGTGCTAAATCCTTTTAATGCTGCAACAAATACGACGACTACCCAGCAGGTTTTCATAATGATTTATGACAGGCTGGTCAATAACCTTGGGGAAGGTAATTTCGGACCAAGCCTTGCAACCTCGTGGGATCCAGGCGACTTCAGAACTATCAGGATGACCTTGCGCGATGACGTTTATTTCCATAATGGGGAAAAATTCACCGCTGAGGACATTGAGGCCACCATTATTGCATCCCGCGAAGGAGTCGGCTCGCAGTCACACGACATTTGGAGAGTAGTAGAGTCTGTCAGGGTGCTGAGCCCAACTGAGATCGAATTTACGCTTAATGCCGTCAACGTGGACTTTTTCACCAGCATTTCGCACCCGCACGCAAGCATACTGAATAAAAGTGCAATTGAATCCGGGACTGAAAGAGACTTCTGGATTGGGACAGGCGCTTTCTCAGTCCGCTCGTTTTCCAGTAATGAATATGCTGCTATGGAGCGCAATGAAAACTACTGGGGTGACGTACCGAGGACCAAGAATATCACGTTCAGGAATATCCCCGAGATGAGCACACGCACGATCATGCTGCAAACAGGCGAAGTCCAGATCAGCATGGGCACCCCAGCGGACGACGTGCCGATGTTTGCCGCCGACCCGAACTATTCTGTTTTCGAGCTTATCAGCAACAATCCGCACTATATTTCATTCAATATGAACGACCCGGTCACAGGCGACCATAATTTCAGAATGGCTGTTGCGCACGCTGTCAACCTTGATGAACTCGCTATGGCAGGAGCGGGGGCATTCGCTGTCGGAGCACAGGACGGAAGCCTTTACGGATTGTTCTCTGAATTCAGGAACACCGACATCCCGAAGGTGCCACATGATCCGGACAAGGCTAGGGAGTTCCTGGCCGCGTCAAATTACACCGGCGAGCCCATCGAGATTTCCACAGGGTCTATCTCCACTGTAGCAAGAGCAGCGGAGATGCTTCAGGAACAACTTCAGAGGGTAGGGATCAATACCACCGTTAACGTCATGGATCTTGCCGGATTTATGTCTTATGCCTCATACAGGGACAATCAGAGCCAGATGACTGTCTACATTCTGCCAACGACACTCAGCGCGTCACACATGCGTAATGCCTTTTTCCCAGGTTCGGGTCTCAACAGAGCCTCTTACAACAATCCTGAAATAGCATCGCTTTTGGATATGGCTCCAACTATTACAGACCTGAATGCGCGCAGGGATCATTATCTGAGGCTTCAGGAAATCGTCGCGGAGGATATGCCTTATATCATGGCATTCTGGAGGCTTCAGACATTGGTCGTAGCAGACGGGGTCGGCGGGGTTATTCTTTCGCCGATGGCGTTCCACGATTTAAGGAATGCTTACATGGTAGTCGGGTAGCATTAGACACGCCGAAAACATTTTCTGGTAAGGGCTTTGCATGAGTCACAGCGGAAACCAACCCTTAAGGCAAAGCCCTTGCAGCCCGCAAAAAGGAGGAATGAAGGCATTGATACGCTACGTGTTCAAAAGGCTTTTGCTGCTGATTCCAGTCATTATTGCTGTGTCAATCATCGTGTTTACTCTCATGGAGCTTGCGCCCGGAACCATCATCGACGTATTGATTACGGAAGCAATGACCGAGGAAGATATCGCTGCGCTTGAGAGGATGTATAACCTCGACAGATCCATGCTATACAGATACGGGCTTTACATGCTCAATCTTATTCGGGGGGATTTGGGCGTTTCAGATATCACCGGGCTGGACGTAATGGAAACGTATCTGACAAGGCTACCAAACACGCTGCTCCTTTCGCTTGGGGCGCTAATTGTCGGGACTTCGATTTCTGTTCCAGTTGGCATTTTCGCTGCAAGACGCGCCGGAAAGCTGGCTGATAACGTAACGACAACATTCACACTCCTGGGCATTTCCGTGCCAAGCTTCTGGCTTGGGGTACTGCTGCTCATTGTTTTCTCTTTCTGGCTTGGATGGCTTCCCGCCGGCGGCAACAGAGATGGGATCAGAAGCCTGATACTGCCATCAATCTGCAGCGGATTGCTTCTTATGGCAACAACGGCAAGGCAGACGCGATCCAGCATGCTTGAAGTCCTGAAGGCAGATTACCTCCGCACTGCGAGAGCCAAGGGTGTGCCAGAGGAAACTGTCATAAGAAAGCATGCCCTCGGCAATGCATGGATACCGATTTTGACGACGATCGGTACGTCGCTTAGCTTCACTTTAGCCAGTTCAGTCGTAGTTGAGCAAGTATTCTCTTGGCCTGGGGTGGGCAGGATGACAGTGACGGCAGTGCTGGGGCGCGATGTGACGACAACCCTTGGGTGCGTAATTATGACGACGATACTCTACGTTATCCTGCTGCTCATCGTCGATCTTTTGTACGCGTTTGTCGATCCGAGGATAAAGTCTCAGTACACCGCAGGCAAAAGCAAACGAAAAAGCACCGTGATCGTCAGGTCCGGGCGCGACAACATCCCGCTGGATAAAACAGCCTCTGCATCTTCGCCAGAGCATCAGGATGCAAGCCCTGCCGTGGCTTTTGAACTCGGCCTGCTTGATTCGGACAAGAGCGAAGTCTCAATGGCTGCTGTTTTGCCCGATAATGAACAATCAGTAGTTGCCGGGACTGCATCAGGTACACACACCATGCTTATTGAGTCAGATGAGGAACCGGATTTCACCAAAGGCAGAAACGCAGATGCCATCGCAGCTACCCCCGCCGCTGGGCTGGCTACGCGTAAGCATAAGAAACGCAGCCAGATGAGCGAGATTTTCCACAACCTGAAGCGCAACAAGGGTGCGATGGCCGGGCTTGTTATCGTGGGGCTTCTATTTCTGACCTTCATCGCTTCGCTGTTTATTAAATTCGAAGCGGTAACCGCAACGAACATCATGCTGAGGCTAAATCCGCCAAGTTGGCAATTTCCTTTCGGGAATGACAATCTGGGCCGCGACATGCTGCTAAGAACGGTTTACGGCACGCGTTACTCAATCGTCATCGCTTTTGGCGGTGCTGGTATCGCTGCTTTTTTTGGTATAATCCTTGGGTCGGTCGCTGGTTATTACAGCGGTCTTGTTGATGATATCATCATGCGTTTTTCTGATATTATTGCTTCCATACCCGGAATCCTTCTTGGCATGGTCATTGTTGTCATGCTGGGGCAGAGCCTTCAAAACCTCGTCATTGCTGTTGGGGTAACGGCAATTCCGGTTTTTCTGCGAATTACCAGGGCGACTATACTCACTGTGAGGAATCAGGAATTTGTCGAGGCCGCGAGAGCGGTCGGGCTTTCAAATTTCCGCATCATTTTCACGCAAGTGCTTCCGAACGGGCTAAGCCCGATCATTGTTATTTTCACCATCAGCCTTGGCATGTCTATCATTGTGGCGTCGTCTCTGTCATTTCTCGGTTTTGGCGTGCCGATGCCGACTCCTGAGTGGGGTGCGCTGATTTCGGGAGCCAGGGATTTCGTGCGTCCTGCGCCGCATCTTATGATTTTTCCCGGTCTTTTCATAATGCTGACTGTTTTGGCGTTTAATCTTCTTGGAGACGGGCTCCGCGATGCGCTTGACCCCAAGCTTAAGAAGTAGGTCAATGCAAAGATTTTCGTAAGAGGCGGCCGGGCGGCCGCCTCTTTGTTGGTCACGTCAATCTTGCAAATAGGCCGGGCAGGATGTATAATACTGTTCTATTAGACTGGTGGTGATGTGCTGCGCTTTTCGGAGGGTCTGAGGATGAATAGTCAGCAAATCGAATATTTTCTCAGCGCTGTCAGGCATTTGAATTTTACGAAAGTTGCCGATGAGTTTTTTACTTCCCAACCTACTGTAAGCAGGCAAATCGCGCTGCTTGAGGATGAGTTGGGATTTGAGCTGTTCATACGCGACAAAGGCATTCTTCATCTTACAGTCGGCGGCGCGATCATGGCGCTGGAGTTCGCCACGTCAACCCAGATCATCCGTGACGCTATTGCGCGGGTCGAGCTTGTATCCAATGGTCTTGACGGCGAGATTTCAATCGGTTATTACACGGGTATGAATACCGATTTTTACGGATATCCGCCGTCCATGAGTTTTATGAGCGAGTATCCTCTGATCAATTTAACCATGACTTCTATGTCGTTTTCCGGACTGAGGGATAATCTCGAATCAGGTGAGCTTGATATCATTTATACTCATAGCTTTGAACTTCCTGCAATCCCTAATTCGCTGCATATTAAGTGCCATCCTGTTTCGGCGGTTATCGCGATGTCCAGCACGCATCCGCTGGCTGGCAAAAAAGACCTTAGCGAACAGGATTTCTCAGGGCAGACGTTCCTTCTGCCGAGTCCCGAAGAGAGTGAGAACTGCAACACTATGGTACGGGAGCTGCTAAAGCAGCTTGGTATTATGGATGTGACATTTATAAACATGAACAACATCGAATCTATGCTGATCGGAGTGCGTTCCGGCGCCGGACTCAGCATGGTCGATTCCAGCATTGATTTGATTTATGACAAGAGGTATCGCTGCTACAAGCTGCCGCCTGAAATGGAGTTCAATGCTGTGGATATGGTTGCAGTTTGGAAAAAAGAGAACGTTAATCCAATCATACCTATTTATCTGGAAATGCTGAAGGCACATCCGGGGATCGGAAAACCGATAGCTTTGGGGAGACTCGATCATGAATAGCCAGCAGATCGAATATTTTCTTAGTGCTGCGAAGCACTTGAACTTCACAAAAGCGGCTGATGAGTTTTATACTTCGCAGCCGACAATAAGCAGGCAGATCGCTTTGCTGGAAGATGAGCTTGGGTTTGAGCTTTTTGAGCGTGACAAGGGCAATCTTCGCCTGACTGTCGGCGGCGCAATAATGGCTCAGGAATTTACAAAGTCCAATCAAGTTATTTGCGATGCCATATCGCGTGTCGAGCTGGTTTCCGACGGTCTTGCGGGCGAGATATCCATTGGTTATGTCAGCGGAATGAACACGGACTTGTATGTTTACCCTCCGACTATTGCGTTCATGGGAAAGTATCCTGCGATCAAGGTCATAATCGAATCCACTTCGTTTTCGGGTCTGAGGAAGAGCCTCGAATCTGGCGGCTTTGACATTATTTTTACTTTTGACTTTGAGCTCCGTACGATCCAAAATGTGTTTAGCACTAAGTGCTATGAAGCCAAGCCTATTATCGCTATGTCCAGTTCTCATCCGCTGGCGGGGAAAGAAGATTTGGCGCCACATGATTTTTCCGGGCAGACCTTTCTTGTGCCAAGGCCTGTTGAAAGCAATATGGGGCGATCGGATGTTCTCGACATACTAAAAGAGCTTAATATTACTGATGTCAAGCTGCGTGGAATGAACGGCATTGAATCTATGATGTTCGGGCTGCGCTCGGAAGTCGGCGTAGCTGTGCTTGACACTAGCATGGACCTGGTTTTTGATAACAGATACTGGTACATTGAGCTACCTGCAGGTTATGATTTCAGTTCGCTTATTATTTATGCGGTCTGGAGAAAAGACAATCTTAATCCAATTATCCCGCTTTATCTGGAAGTCTTGAAGGAAACCCAGGGATCAGATTCCGATGCTTGAGGCTACTGGCTGAGCCTCTATCGATTTGTCTTTCAGTTCGCCTTTTCTTTAGATTGGCGAGTTTTTTTCTTGTTCTATCCTATCTTGGTCAGCTTGCATTTTACGCAGATGTCTACTGTTCCGCATATTGGGTCCAGGTCTTCTACCTTTGTGTCTATCAGAGAATTGAAGTTGACTCCTTTTCCTTTCGCTATGGGCTGTCCTTTTGCCCAGTGGCCGGAGACGCCCATTACTCCCATAGCTTCGGGGTGTATCCCCTGCCTTGTCTGAAGTATTCCTTCTGCCTTAAGCCCCCGCCACGTTTCAATCTCAACTTTATCTCCGGCTTTAAGTCCCAATCCTGCGGCGGTGTCTTCATTAATATTAACGTAGTAGGTAAACGGGTTAGCCAGCGACACTTCGTCGATCCACGGCTGCTGCTGCGTCATTGTGTTGCCGTGGTATGGTTCGCTCCATGTGAATCCATAGAACGGGAACTCGTTTTTGTCGGCTTCATGCATTTCAAGCGGATGCCAGAGCGGGAGCGCATCATATACAGACCAGTCGAAGTATTCGTTTATATTTGCCTGCTTTGCCAGCGCTGAGGCTTTTTTGCCTGTGTCGAACATGAATTCCCAGTACACCTGAGTCCTGATGTCCTTGAAGCAGCCCCAGTACACCTCTTCTACCTTCTTTGGCCATGTTGCGAAGCCGTTCTCTACAAAATATGCCCAATCGTATTTGTCCCCGAAATACTGGCGGCACGCCAGGTCACACAGATCGTCCCAGTCGATTGTTTTTTCAAGCGGGACTTTTTTTGATTCGTCGAGGCGCAACATGTTGTTGTAATACGTGTTTATTGCTTGTGTGGCTCCTATCTTTTCCGCTATATCCAGAATTATCTGCGTTGTGGGTTTTCTCTCATACATCGGTTCTATCACCCGCTGCGTGACGTGGAAGCACCAAGGTTCGTCCAGCAGCGGGGGGATATTGTGATAGGAATGCTGGATTCCCATCCAGTCGCTGCGTTCCAGATAGCTTGCGTCGGGAAGCAGGATGTCGGCAAACCCTTCACTGAACTCTGTCGGATAGATATCGATATCGACGATGAAGCCGCATTTTTTGTAGAACCTCTCGCGGTCCACAGGGTTGCAGCCATTCATGATCGCATTGCATCCGTGGTTTATGAGCATGTCATATTCGGTTCTCAGCCCTGCCTTCTTCTGAACTTCTTCGCAGTTTCTTGTGTTAATCAGCGGCATCGCCAGGGCGAGCGGGAACAATTGTCCCAATGACTGTGTTGGAAGCTCCGGCTCTCTCAGTGGCCAGAATCCGCCCTGCGGGAAAAGCCACCTGCCTGCTGTCTTCAGAAAACCATCCCCGCATGCCCCAACCGCCAGGTACGGCTGTCCGGTATCCGGATGCCCATGGCATTCCACAGATACTGTCACCGTCCCGCCTGGTACGCTTACAGCCCCCATGACGTGATTTAGCAAATCCATAGCAAAGAGCGTATGCATCCCGTTCTTATGCGTACCGGCTGCCCGGATGTTGAATGTTGAAACCGGGCGGATAGGAAGTTCATGCCCGCCGATGATTATCGTTTGCCCGATCCTTGCCGCCTGCGCATACTCTGTTGCGATCCGCCGGATCGTTTCTGCCGGTACATTGCTCCATTTTTCAGCATCTTCGCAGGAATACTCAGCAAACCTTTCTGCCATAGGCTGCCAGCACGGACAGCATTTTTCCCCTTCGACCGAATAAGTACCAAACAGAGCGTAATCACCGATGCTTTTGTCGTCAAATGTTTTTGCATTCTGAGTGGCAGAGTCCCAGATAAGCGGTTTTTTGGTTTCTTTGCACCGGACGTACTTGCCATCTTTGTCAACTAAATACGGAGCGTTTGTCTTGTGCTTAAGGTGCTCTTTGTCGTAATTATCCAGTTCATTTACGATCACATTGAGCATTGCAAGGCATATGATGCCGTCAGTGCCCGGAATAGCGGGGATCCATTCGTCTGCTTTGGTTGCGGCGGTGTTTTTCATTGGGTCGAACACTACGGTTTTCATCCCGCGCACGCGCGCTTCGGCCGCCAATTTTGAGGTGAACTGCATGAAGCCGCCGTTTGCAGTGTTTGTACCGAATATCAATACGTATTCGGTATATTTCCAGTCGGGCATTATGACAAATGACGCGTATTGGTTGCTGTTGATAAAGTGCCCGGCGTTACCGCAATGTGCGCCTGCTGCGTTAATATACATCGGTTTGCCTTTTGCTGTTGCCATGGACATCATAAGCGGAACAAAGAAATATGGCACATTGTGGTTTCCTGATACAATCCCGTTCTGGATCACTAGCTTGCCTGGGTCATCTGCCTTTATTGCGGCGAGCCTTTGACCTATCATGTCATAGGCCTCTTCCCAGGATATCCTTTCCCATTTCGGGTCTTCAAAGATGCCTTTTTGGGGATTTGTGCGCTTTAATGGGTACTTAGTCCGGTTGGGGTCGTATAGCATCTGAAGGCCTGCCATACCTTTGGGGCATAGTCCGCCCCGCGACCCGACGCTGGATTCCGGCAGACCCTCTATTTTCACAGCCACGCCATTCACCCGGCGGACTCTTATGCCGCAGTCGCTCAGACATCTATGGCACGCGGAATATATCCATTTGTCCTCAGTTATCCGGGGATCATACGCTTTTTCCACTATAGTTACCTCCCGTAACATACTGCATTTATTATCTCCGAAGCCTCTGCGCCGAGGTTTATCATTCTCATCGGACCGGCTATCTGGTCGGTAGCGTCATATCCAAGCATTACCGCTCCTAGAGCTCTGTTTGTTTTTGCATCGGCGACTACCTTTATTATCCCTTTTTCCAGACCTGGCATCACGGCCTTTCCGTACGGCCTGAATGAGTTTTTCATGGTAAACACATCATATCCACGATCCCTGGCCTTTTTTTCCGTCAGTCCGACCGCAGCCGCCTCGATGCCAGAAAATACACAGCGTGGCAGGTTTTCATATTCAAGCCTTTCCGTTTTTTCGCCAGTTATGGTTTCCACAGCGATCATGCCCTGCACCGAGGCGGATAATGCGAGGTTTAGTTTTCCTGTGACATCCCCTACAGCGAAAATGTTTGGTATGTTCGTGCGCATATTGTCGTCAATTTTGATGTATCCGTTGTCCATTTCCATTTTTACGTTTTCAAGACCCAGATTTCCGCAGTTTGGAACAATTCCTGCCGCGATCAAAGCTTTTTCCACCGTTTGGCTTTCGCTTGCCGCCCCGTCGGTAAATGTCACCTCAATACCTGCTGCTGCTTTTGTTATGCTCCTGACAGTTACTCCAGTTTTGATTTTCATGCCTGAGCTTATGAAATAAAGCTCTGCCAGGCGGGAGAATTCATCGTCGTCAAGGCCTAATATATTTGGCATCATTTCGAGCACCGTTACTTCCGTTCCAAAGCTGTTCCAAATGGTCGCCAGCTCCATGCCTGTCGCGCCTGAGCCAACGATGACAGCGGAGGCAGGCACCTTGTCAAACTTCATGGCTTCACGGGCAGTGACTATATTCACGCCGTCATATTCAATGCCCTCTATTTTCCGAGGGACAAAGCCAGTAGCAATGATGATATTTTTGCCTGATAGTTTTTCTCCTGATGGTCTAAGCTCAACTTCGTTTGCACCAAGCAGCCGCGCCTCGCCGCTTATGAGCTTTATACCGCTATCTTCGAAAACCTTTTCTACTTTTTCG
>Ga0123356_10004800_pt1 | contig 13904 bp, 9 predicted proteins | sample TergutEmb28metaG_2_FD_92546 | JGI IMG/M metagenome (GOLD analysis project Ga0123356, IMG submission 92546) | Embiratermes neotenicus P3 segment gut microbial communities from Petit-Saut dam, French Guiana - Emb289 P3 | ecosystem: Host-associated > Arthropoda: Insects > Digestive system > Gut ...
GCCAGATCTGCGCTCGAGCAGGCCGTGTTGGCCGACGCCGACAACTGGCTCCCCCACAACCTGCTGGCGGACACCTACCTCCACCAGAAGAACTACGACAAAGCCCGCGACGAAGCCCAAGTCGCGATCTCCAAAGGCAAGGCGCTTGCGAGTCCTGCCGAACTCGTGCTGGGAGAAGCGCTGGTCAGCCTTGGCCGCGACCAGGAAGGTGTTCAAGCTCTCAACCGATTCATCGAACAATCCCCACGCCATCCTACGGTCGGGCAGGTTCGCGCCCTGATCGACCAACTCAGTCAGCGTGCTCCGGCTCGCGCCGCCCGAGAACCCACGTTCTCCCCGGCAACTGGCTCGGGTGTCGACCCACTGGCGGCGCTTTCCGCTCCGGATTTGTCGGTGAAATCGTGGCAGCCTCCTGGCGTCGACGATATTAAGCCTGCCACTGCGCCCGCAGTTGCGTGCCCGACCGACCACGTCATCGAAGAATCCGGGAAACGCGTCGAGGAGCTGGTCGATGATGTCGCGCGCTTCGCTGCGGTGGAAGACCTGTTCCACCAATTGCTCGATAACTACGGCATCCCGGTCCGCACCGAAACGCGCAAATACAACTACGTGGCTGCGATTTCCGAGCCAGAATCCGGATTCCTTCAGGTGAATGAGTACCGCTCCGACAAACTCGAGCTCAGCGGATATCCCGACCAAATCGCAAGCACCGGCTTTGCCGCCCTCGCGTTGGTCTTCCATCCTCATATGCGCGACAGCTTTGATATGACCTGCGAGGGCCTCGGCGATTGGCGCGGACAGGCCAGTTGGCTGGTCCACTTCCGCCAGCGCGATGACCGTCCCAACCACATGCACGGCTACAAAGTCGGCAATCAGATTCGTCCGGTTCCGCTGAAAGGCCGCGCCTGGATTACTGCCGACAAGTTTCAGATCGCCCGCATCGAGGCCGAACTGACCAGGCCGATGCCGGAGATCCAACTCCTCAGCGAGCATCAGATTGTCGAATACGGGCCGATCCCCTTCGCCAAGCGGAATACGACTCTGTGGCTGCCCAAGAGCGCGGAGATCTATTTCGACTTCCGCAAACGCCACTATTACCGCCGCCACAGCTTCGACCACTACATGCTCTACTCGGTCGACACCGACGAGAAGCGAAAGGAACCGGCAGGTAAGCCCGCGAACCAGACAGGCCCCAGCGACAAGAAATCATCTGCTTAGCTTGAGCAGGTTACGCCAGCGAGCGGTCACTCGATAAGAAGCAGACTCCGGAGCTTACGAACTCCCGGACGAATCTCCTTCACCTGAGTACTGCCGAAGCCCAGAACAAACCCGGGCCGCGTGACGTTGCCGGAATAGCAGCTCGAAAGCGGCCAGAGCCAAAGCTTTGCCTGGGCGGCTCGTTCCGCAATCTCAAGTTCGCGGTTTCCCGCCGCCGGCAGCGTGATCGTCATATGCATGCCCGCTTCGCCGCCAAGTGTTTCCACGGCCGCACCAAGTTCGCTGCGGATGCTCTCGGCAAGGGCGTCTCTGCGCTCGCGGTAAAGTCCGCGCATTCGTCGAATGTGTCTTGCGAAATGTCCATCCGCGATAAACTCCGCCAGCACTTCCTGAGAGAACGTCGGCGGGCCCAGATCCATCACGCGCCGGACCGCCCGAAACGGCTCAACAAGATCCTGCGGAATCACCACATATCCCAGGCGTAACGCCGGAAAAAGAACTTTGCTGAAAGTCCCGATGTAGACGACGCGGGCATTCGCGTCCAGCCCCTGTAACGAAGCAATCGGCATGCTTCCATAGCGGTATTCACTGTCATAGTCGTCCTCAATGATCCATGCACCAGTGGCCTGCGCCCACTCCAGCAAGCGGAAACGCCGTACAGCGCTCATTGTCACTCCCAGAGGAAATTGGTGAGAGGGCGTGACAAAAGCAGCCCGGGCGTTGCGGCACTGCCGGATACCCGCAGCTACATCTAGACCTTCGGAGTCGACAGGCACAGGCACCAGCTGGCAGCCCGCCAGTGTAAAGACCGATCGAGCCAACCCGTATCCCGGCTCTTCGATCCAAACCCGGCTGCCGGGATCAAGCAGCACGCGGGCGGTGAGTTCCAGAGCCTGCTGTGAACCGCTCACGATGACGATCTGTTCGGGTTCGCAGTGCAGTAATCGCGATGTTCGAAGATAGGTGGCGATCGTCTCGCGGAGAGCTGTGACGCCCGAAGGTTCGCCGTAGTGCGCTGCCTTCGCGTCCATATGGCGGCAACGCCTCGCGATGATCCGCGACCACACCGGAATCGGAAACTGATCGAAGGCAACCTGTCCCACTCCGAAGGCCCCGATCCCTTGGAGCCACGGTGAGTTCCGGGGACTTGTAACGGTCGCTGCACGCTGCGCCACGGGCCGCGGTCCCAACCCGGTTGCACCTGCACGGGGAAGATTGTGTTCGTTCGATGAGACCGGATCGGTCAGCAGCGTTGAAATGACGGTCCCTGCGCCGACCCGGCTCTCCAAGTATCCTTCAGCCAGCAGTTGCGCGTATGCGTTCAACACCGGAAACCGGGAAATCCCCAGCTCCAATGCCAGTGCCCGTGTCGAGGGAATGCGCTGGCCCGGTCGCAGCCGGCGCTCGATGATGCCCCCACGAAACGAGTCATAGATTTGGCGCTGTAATGATTTTCTGGCGTTCCGATCCAGGACGATGGTCGGCAGAATTCCTGAGGCTATCTTCTTCATTACAGCGGATCATAATGGCTATGTTGAAATGGAAACAAGTGGTTATTGTCACTAACCACAGCCCGCGTCACTATAGATCATGATTCACTTTAACTTTCCAAGCAGCGAGGATTTTCGATGAGCGTTCTCGCATCGCCGACTTTCTGGCGTGCACCTGAGCCAGTTGCTATAAGCCTTGTGCCCGCAAAGCGTCCCGCACCCGCCCCCCGGATCGCCATCAAAGTTCGGGGCAGAATTCTACTTATCAATTGCGCCGATATCATTTCCGTCAAGGCGGAAGGCAACTACGTCTTGCTGCAACGCGAGGCTGCGACTTATCTGCTGCGTGAGCACATCTCCCATCTTGCCGAAAAACTGCAGCCCTACGGATTCATCCGGATTCACCGCTCAGCGCTGGTGAACACGGCATTCGTCGAAGAAATCAGGCCGCACACTACGGGGGAATATTTTGTGCGCGTTCGCAACGGAAAAGAGTTCACCGTCACGCGCACCTACAAGAAGAATCTACGGTCGCTCGCCGAATTCTGGATTGGTACCGGCACGTTTTTCCAGGACTGAACGCTCGACGCATCTCACACCCTGAGGAAAAACTCGACGCAGCCACCTTCCGACAAAGGGTAAGCTCAGAGGTGCGGATTGCAGCTTTCGACAATTGACCTTCGCCAGCCCCTGTGCCAAACTTTCCCGCGGATTTCTCTATGTTCCGCACTGGCGCCAGAACGCTCGGGATTCTTCTACTGGCCGCTACGCTGGGCGTTAAATTACCTGCCCAGAACGTCGGGCCCTTCGGCAAAGGGGACCTCGGCAATCCGGCACGGATTGAACGGGGTACCTTCTATGCAACCGCTCCGGGCACCGGAGTACTCGTCTTCCGTGTGTTCGCCGAGAAGTCAAATACTCGTCTGTATGGCCCTGTCCAGCTGGTGCTCACGAACCTCGCCAATGGCATCGGCCTGATCCTGCGAGTCGATGGCGACCAGGACGGCATATTCCCCAACCTTGCAGTCGGGAACTACCAAATTGACGTGATTGCACCGGGATACCTCGATGCGCAACAAAACGTGCAGGCGTTAGCTCAAGTGCAAACGCAACCGATTGAGATCGTCCTGCACCGCGATCCGATGGCGGTCAATCTCGAGGTCACGGACAACGTAATTTCTCCGAAAGCTCGTAAGGAAACCAGGCACGCCGTATCGCTCATGAAGTTCGGCAACCTCGCACAAGCGGAGAAGCATCTCGAGACGGCCTACGGGCTGGCCCCCTCAAACTCCGATTTGAACTTCCTGTTCGGTTATTTGTACTTCCAGAAGAAGGACTACCGACAGGCACAGACCTATCTGGTAAAAGCCGCAGACCTTAGCCCCCACAATGGCCAGGCATTGAGTTTGCTTGGCAGAACGGAGTTGATACGAGAGGACTATCCCGCGGCCAGGTCAACGCTAGAGAAAGCCGTCCTGTCTGACGACGACAACTGGCTGCCCCATAGTTTGCTAGCCGACGCCTACCTTCACCAAAGAGACTATGGCAAGGCTCGCGATGAGGCGCAAATCGCCATCGTGAAGGGCGAAAAGATTGGCAAAACTATCGCGAGTCCAGCTCGGGTCGTGCTCGGGCAGGCGTTCATCGGTCTTGGCGAGGCGCAGCATGCCATTCAGGCATTCGAAGTCTTCCTCAAGGATGCTCCCCAGAATCCGCTGGCCTACCAGGTCCGCGCCCTGATCCCGGAACTGGAGAAAAAAATTACTGACGCCAATCCGCGCACCAGTGCAGGCGATGCTGACACGATTGCCGGCCGCGCGAACCCTCTTGACGCCGTTCCCGACCCGTCACTCACGACGCAAACCTGGCGCCCACCTGACGTTGACGACGCAAGGCCAACGGTTGCACCCGGCGTTATGTGCGCCGCGAAGAAGGTAGTCGACGAGTCGGGCAAAAGAGTGCAGGAGTTCGTTCAGGATCTCGCTCGCTTCGCTGCAGATGAAGACTTGTTCCATCAGGTGATCGACCCCTTCGGCCTGCCCACTCGCACCGAAACGAGAAAGTACGATTACGTCGCCTCAGTTTCCGAGCCCACTCCAGGCGCGGTTTCCATCGATGAATATCGCGCCGCCAAACGTTCGCAGGAAGGCGATCCCGACGCGATGGGCAGCACCGGTTTCATTACGCTGGCGCTGGTTTTTCATCCCAGCCTGCGGCAGGACTTCGACTTCCAGTGCGAAGGACAAACAGAGTGGAAGGGTCAGACGATGTGGTTAGTGCACTTCCGCCAGCGCCGCGACCGCCCCAATCACATGCACAGCTACAAGCTGGGCACTCGAGTGTTCCCCGTCGATCTCAAGGGCAGGGCATGGATCACCGCCGACAATTTCCAAATCGTGCGCATCGAAGCCGACATTGTCAAACCCGTGCCGGAAATCCAGTTGCTCAGCGAGCACCAGACGGTCGAGTATGGCGCGGTGCCTTTCCCGAAGAAAAATACAACCCTCTGGTTGCCGAAAACGGCCGAGATCTACTTCGAACTCCGAAAGCACCGCTATTATCGGCGGCACAGCTTCGACCGCTACCTGCTGTTCTCCGTCGAGACCGACGAAAAGCGGAAAGTGCCCGGGGGCAAGCCCGGATCGCGTGACAGTTCTGAGGAAAAGAAGACGTCTTAGCAACTAGACCACACAAGAACCTCGGCCAGTCAGGCCTCGTCCGCCTTGGTGACACGTTCTTCCAATTCTCGCCCATCGCACAGAAACTCCCCGCTGTGTAATCCGCGATTTGATTCCCACTCAGGAACCCCTCATGAAGAGGTCCGTGTCATTCGTCCTGTTGATCGTAGCGATGGTCTCGTTCGTTCCCGTGGTCTGGTGTCAAGCCCAGGAAAAAGTCGAGAAACGTTCACGCGCATTCGCCAGGGAGGCTTCAACACTCTTATGTCATGGAACTCGCTTCCGGCCTTATGGATTCCATTCGCGAACGCTTGACCGGCTTGCCCAACCTGAAGCGTGCCCACGAGTGGACTTGTGACACGGGATGGGGCCAGTCAGTATGTCAACGTGCGCATGACAGCGCCCGATTTCGCGCCTCATCGCTACGCCAAAGCCTGGACGCACGGTACCAACGGTGTCGTCGGCGGAGTCACCGTGTTCCTTCAATGTAGAAACACTTCTCGGCCAAACTCACACTGATGCGCCGGCTCGCCTCTGCAATCCTTTACGTTAAGCGCGGCGGGATACCTCAATACCGTCTGCAAGGGCAATGGTCAGTTCTCAGCGTGCAATGCAGTTTGAGTTTGTGCTGCATCGCGATCCTCGCTGTCAAACTTGATTTCGCGGCTGCCGCCATGCCGCTAAAAGCGAGAAAGAGGCCAAAAACGGTCTGTCTCTGCTCAAAGCAGGTAGTTCGACGAGGCGCCGAAAAATCTGAAAGACTACATCTGAGATTAAGGTTTCACGATTTGTTGCGGCTCGACTTCGGAGATGAGGCGAGCCTGTTTGAGTTGCGCAACGATGGGAAATAGATCCCACACTGAGACGCCGATGAGGTCGGCGATGTTGACAAGGTCGTTGCTGCCGTCGGCGTAGGCGAGAAAATCCATCATGACTTTCATCCCGGTGGCGGAACCTTTCTGACTCAGAGTGGGATAGAGTCCGCGCTTGCCGAGGCACGGTTCGCCAAGGCAGTTCACCTGGTAGATGAAGTTACCCTCGAGAACTTCGAGGCAGCGGCGAACCAACTTGTAGCCACCGGCAAGGCCGCGCGGGGTGATCAAGTCGAGGTTGTCGAGGGAGGTGTGATATTCGGGATAGGTGCCGTACTTGCTGCGGCAGAGAGTAACCAGCGGGAGATCGACGCCGGGGCTGCAGTATTGGCGCTCGTCGCTGCCGCGGTCGAGAAAAGAATAGGTAACGTAGTCGGGCGTCAGGGATGCCATCACGTGGCGCGCAATCTTGTCGGCGAGAGTGTTCGCGTAACGCGAGCTGACGAAAGAGAAGGAGCGCTCGTCGCCGACACACGAGATGTTGAATCCGGCGACGACGTGTTTCTTGAGGAGCTCAAGGTGGCGGCTGAGATAGGTGAGGGCGCCGATGGTTTCCGGGATGAAAATGATCCGATACGTGTGGTGGCGGACCTTGGATTGAATCCACTTGGTGATGAAGGTCGCGACGACGGGTCCAGAGAGTTCGTTGTTCGCCATCGAGGGATGGCAAACATAGGTGGAAAGGAAAATCTCCTTCTCGGTTGCGCCGGGAAGAATGCATTCTCCGTAGGTCAAGGAGCCGTCTTTCAATTCGCTGTCGATAAAAACGTGGTAGGTGCCCGGCCTGAGCTCGAGGCGCTGGCGGTGGGGAATGCAGAAGCCCCATCGTTCTTTGTAGTAGGAGGTGACATAGGGGATGGCTTCGGGCTGGTCGGGCAGACTGAAGAGGTGGGCGTCGAGTTCGTCGAGAGTGACTTGTCGGTCCACGGGCACGGAGTAGCCGACCACGTGGAGATTGTGCCGCCGGAATTCGACGACCCGGCGGCCGGTTGAATCGGCGATGAAGGCGTCGCGAATGAACCATTCCTTGGGAACGATCCAGTCGAAGACGGGAGTCCCGCTGGGAACTTCGTGGATGTGGATTGGGATCGATTCCTGGAGAATTCGCAGCGTTTCGCGAACACCGGGGCCGGTGATGCTACGGCATATGGGAAAGAGGCGGGCAGCCAGGTCGTGCATTGCTTGTCCCGGATCGTCGTTCTTGAAGTCGGCGTCGCCTGTGTGAAGCGCAGCGGCGGCTGCTTCGGCGATCGTCACGGTACGATTCCCTTCTTCGCTTCGGCCTTCTTTGTCTCGGACTTGACGGCTTCGACTACAAAGGCTGAACACAAGAAGAGCCCGCGCCAACCCGACGCTTCATGTTCGAGGTGGATGGCTTCATCGCGGAAGAGCTGCGGCATGGCTTTCTCGAGATACGGCATGGCGGGGTGGTAGTGATACCAGAGCAGCTTCGCCTGTTCGAACCCGTGGCGGACGAAGAGGTCGAGAACTTCGAAGGGATTGTGAAAGCGCGAGAGGATGGCGTCGTAGCCGGGGGCATCGGATCCATCGATGGTGGTGCGCATGGGCGGCATATCCATGCGGAGGCGGGACTCGAGATCCTTGGCGACAGCCTCTTTTACTTTGGAGCAGACGCCGGCGAGCAGGTGGTTGAGGATGAAGTCGGCGGTGTAGCGGTTGAAAGTAAAAAGAGAAAACAGACTGTTGCGAAACTCGATGAAGACGCTGCCGCCGGGACGCACCAGGGCGGAGATGTTTTCCAGAACCATATCATCGTTGAAGACGTGCGGCATGACGCCCATCGCCATCAGCCCGTCGAAGAGGCCGTCTTTGAAAACGTGGGCGTAGGTGGTGGGATCCTGAATGTCCGCGAGAAAAATGTGCGTGGGATCCATGCCGTGCTCGCGCATGCGAGCCTGTGAAGCCTCGACCATGGCAGAGGAGATGTCGAAGCCCCAGACATCGATACCAACTTTACTGAGAGTGGCGAGGGGCGTACCTTCGCCAACGCCAACCTCGATGACCCGCTTGATTCCCTTGGCCGCGAACGAGTTCAACAACAACTGCAGGCGGAAGTAATTGGCGGGATAAGGCTGCGAGTGGTCATGCAGCCTGTCACGCTCGTATTGCCGCTGATAGCTGGCGGCGACGGCGTCGTAGTGCTTGCTGACGGAGGAGGGGTCCATGGGGTAATTGTGATCCCGAAATCTGCTTTGTGACCGCGAGAACGGAAGCCATTTTACCTGTATTTCACCTGCAAACAATATATGAAAAGTCTTTCATCCGGGGAAGCTTCCCAGGGAGTGCGATCCAGCAGCAAGGCAGCCCAAGGACTCACGGCTCTGCCTGACTTTTTAGGAATGTCAGCTCCAGGACAAGGAGGCGACCTAGATTACTCCCAGGAAGCGTGTTGCGACTAAGCTGCGTCGGCGCAGGCTTGACCTATCTTTACAACTTTACGCCCGGTCCACGAAACTCAGGCTGTATAATTCCCGATTGATTTTTTCCCACCCAGGAGCCCATCGATGAAGAGGTCGACGCTAGTCCTCTGCTCTATCGCTGTGATGCTGTCGTGTACTCCCGTAGTCTGGTCTCAGGCGCAAGAGAAAGTTGACCTTGATACGATTTCCCGCATCCGGTACGAAGAATTCACTTACTCGCACATCATGGAGCTCGCCTCCGGCCTTATGGATTCCATTGGCGAACGCTTGACTGGCTCGCCCAACATGAAGCGCGCCAACGAGTGGACGCGCGACAAGCTCACCGAAATGGGTCTGAGCAACGCTCATCTTGAGGCGTGGGGCCCGTTCGGCCGGGGATGGGCCAATCAGTATGTCAACGTCCGCATGACAGCGCCTGATGTCGCGCCTCTCATCGTCTACGCCAAAGCCTGGACGCCCGGTACAAACGGTGTCGTCAGCGGGAAATGCATTCGCGCCAACATCGAGAAGAAAGAAGACTTCGACAAGTATCGGGGCAAGCTCGCGGGCATGATCGTGATCTTCGGGCCCGATGCCGAAATCAAGCCCATCACCGAGGCGCCCTATGAGCGCCTCAGCGATGATGCGCTCGCCAAGATCGGGCAATTTCAGATTCCAGGCGAGCGTCCGCCGTTTCGCATGTCAGAAATTCTGCGCCGCCGCCAATTCGCCAAGGATCTGAACCAGTTTTTCGCCGACGAAAAAGTTCTGGCAGTGATCGACCACAGTCGCGGAACTGCTGGCGGAGGCACCGTGTTCGTTCAATCGGGTGGCTCGTACAAGCCAGGCGAAACGGCAACCGTCCCGCAACTCACCATGGCGTCGGAGCACTGGAGCCGCATCGCGCGCCTGCTGGACCACAAGAAAGACGTGACGCTCGAACTCAACGTCCAGAACACTTACTACGACGACGATCCGATGCAGTACGACACGATCGCCGAAATTCCCGGCGCGGACAAGAAAGATGAAGTCGTGATGCTGGGTGCGCATCTTGACTCGTGGCACGCGGGCACGGGTGCCACGGACAACGGGGCGGGCACGATCGTCATGATGGAGGCAGTTCGCATTCTGAAAGCTCTCGATATCAAGCCGCGGCGCACGATCCGCATCGGCTTGTGGAGCGGCGAAGAGCAGGGCCTGCTCGGATCGCAGGGCTATGTCGAGCGGCACTTCGGTTCGCGCCCGCCCATGAACGATCCCGCGATGAAGGACATGCCGACGCTGCTTCGCAGAGATGCCGGACCAGTAACCGTCAAACCGGAGCAAAAGCAGGTTTCTGTGTACTTCAACGTCGACAACGGAAGCGGCAAAATCCGCGGCGTCTACCTGCAGGAAAACGCAGCCGTCGCCCCGATTTTTGAGGACTGGATGAAACCGTTTCACGATCTCGGCATGACCACACTCACGATGCGGAACACGGGGGGCACCGATCATCTTTCATTCGACGCGGTGGGCATTCCCGGATTTCAGTTCATCCAGGATCCCATTGAATACGAGACGCGCACTCACCACTCGAACATGGACGTATACGACCGCCTGCAACCGGAGGATCTCAAACAGATGGCTGCTATCGTCGCCAGTTTCGTCTACGAAGCAGCCATGCGCGATCAAATGCTCCCGCGGAAGCCAATCGACAATCGTCCGCCGAGACGGGAAGATCAGTAGCGGCCAAGGCGAGAAAGCGCTGGGGATTAGCGAAACGAAAAACGCCGTGGTGGAAGCGCAACCGCAAAGGGACCGCGTTCGCAGCGTTTTTGAATTAAGATGGGCTTTAACCCCAGAGGAGCCGTGTTCACACCCCAGCCCATCGGTTACGTTCGCAGCCCATACAAGAACACAAAAGGAATTCCCAAGGGCCTGGGCGCAAAACACGATGCCGAAGGCACCCTGGAGATTCTGCCGCAATTCGAGCCTGGCCTCACCGACATCGAAGGCTTTTCTCACCTGTTCGTTCTCTGGATCTTCGATCGCGCCGGAGAGTGCGAACTGCTGGGCACCCCTCCGTCAGACAATCGCCCGCACGGCGTCTTCGCCACGCGTTCTCCACGGCGTCCAAACCCGATTGGGTTGACTGTGGTCGAACTCCTCCGCCGTGAGGGGTGCTCTCTCGACGTCCGTGGAATCGACATGCTCGACGGAACTCCCATCCTCGACATCAAGCCGTACCTGTCAAGCATCCCACTCGAAAAGCTGCGCCGCGGATGGCTCGCCGAAGCTGAAAGACGCCATTGAGTTATTGAATCATTGGTTCATCGAGTCCGAAGTCGAGGCAAAATCTTTCGGAGCCCGCCCCCCAGAGCGAGCCTCTCAGATCCGGTTAGTAAAGAATCCTGTTGGGCTTCTGCTGCCATGCACGAAAGGCCGCAAGCGCCTGCTGGCGCATCATCTGCACCATGGGAATCGAACGCGCGTTCAATGCCTGCGCAAACTCCCGATAGATGAAGGAATCGTCGAACCCAATCTCAGCCGCGTCGGAGGCCACATTTCCATAAAAGATGCGTGACAGCCGCGCCCAATAAATCGCGCCCAGGCACATCGGACAGGGCTCGCACGAGGTGTACATCTCACAGCCCTGCAGATCGAAGATGCCCAGTTTGGTGCAAGCTTCGCGAATCGCCGTCACTTCCGCGTGCGCCGTCGGGTCGTTGGTAGCGGTAACACGGTTTACGCCCTCAGCGATGATCTCGCCGTCCTTCACAATTACCGCGCCAAAAGGCCCCCCGTTTCCCGAGAGAACATTGTCGAGCGAGAGTTGGATGGCACGGGCCATGAAGGGATTGTCCATGGTTGGGCTCGTTCAGCAAACCAAGATGATCGATTGGAATTCCGAAACCCCAGAAACCGCGAATTCGCGCTAGCCGGTCAACATGGAGTCGTTGGCAACCGCTTCGCTGAGAGGGAGTATAACGCGAACGCTGCGGGGATACGGAATCGGCATTCCAATTCTTGCTGTCATTCGCCGCTGGGGAACCTGTTGTTCGCGTGCGGCAGCAATCGCGGCGGCGAGCAGCTGATTCCTCCCTCCGGTCGGAATGCTTCGGGGCCGGGGTGTCGAGCACGCATGGGGCAACCGCCCTCGATTGAAAACAATAAATCTTCCAGATACCCTTTAGCCTCCGAGTTCTCAGCGGGGGCAGATGGTGGGGTTAAGGGCCTTTGTTTCAAGCCGCGTGGTTACTCCCGAAGGCATCCGAACGGCTGCGGTGTTAGTCGAAGGCGAAAAAATCCGAGCAGTCACCGCCCCCGCGGAAATCCCCTCTGACGCCACACGCGAAGATTTCGGCGATCTGGCGTTGCTCCCCGGCCTGGTCGATTCTCACGTCCACATCAACGAACCGGGGCGCACCGACTGGGAGGGCTTCCGAACCGCGACTGAAGCCGCGGCCGCCGGCGGCTACACCATACTCATCGATATGCCCTTGAATTCGATTCCGGCGACCACAAACATCTCCGCACTCGAAGCCAAACGCCGCTCCGCTCAAGGCCAATGCCGCGTCGATTGGGCTGCATGGGGTGGCGTGGTTCCCGGCAATCACGAAGATATCCTTCCACTGGCGGATGCGGGTGTGCTCGGCTACAAGTGTTTTCTGGTGCCCAGCGGGATTGAAGAATTCCGGATGGTCACCGAGCAAGACTTACGCGCTGCCCTGCCGCACGTGTCACGAAGCGGCTTGCCATTGCTCGTGCATGCGGAACTCCCGGAGTTCCTCGCGGGATTCAACATGCGCGATGACGACTGCAGCGTGTACTCGACCTACCTTCGCTCGCGACCAGACGAGGCTGAACTGGCGGCAATCGAGTTCATGCTGTCGTTGTGCCGCGATTATGGTTTTCGGCTGCACATCGTCCACCTGGCAACCGGCTTGGGTTTGGGGCCACTCGAGTCGGCGCGCGCCGAAGGACTGCCTGTCACGGTCGAAACGTGCCCGCATTATCTGCACCTAGAGGCCGAACAAATTGCCGACCGAGCCACGCAATATAAATGCGCCCCACCAATTCGCAGCCACACCAATCGCGAGCGCCTTTGGCAGGGCATGAAAGACGGCGTGATCGAAATGATCGTGACAGACCACTCCCCGTGTCCGGAGGTCATGAAGCAACCAGGAGAGAACAACTTTCGAGATGCATGGGGAGGCATCTCCGGCCTCTCCCTTGCTCTGCCGGTGATCTGGACCGAGGCGCAGCAGCGAGGATTCGGTCTGACCGACATCGCCCGTTGGATGGCCGAGCGGCCGGCACGACTTGCAGGATGTCACACCCGAAAAGGCCGCATCGCTCGAAACTACGATGCTGACCTTGTTGTCCTCGATCCCGACACTCAGTTTGTGGTTACGAAAGATTGCTTGTATCATCGCCACCCCGTATCGCCATACTTGGGAGAAACTCTCAGAGGAGCGGTGAAGCGAACGTACCTGCGCGGCCAACTTGTCTTTCAAGATGGCCATTTCCGAGGATCGCCCGCAGGCCGGGAGTTTCGCCAGTGACTGGGCGAATTAAGCGCGCGTCGGTCAGAATAGGATGGCATGACTACTGAACCGATCGTCGGCATGCCTGTCCCGCGCAAGGAGGGCCGCGACAAAGTCACTGGCCGCGCGCAATACATCGACGACATCACACTCCCCGGCATGCTCTACGGCGCCACCGTGCGCAGCACCATTCCGCGGGGCACGATCAACAGGATTACCTTCGGCCCCGGCATTCCGTGGGATGAATTTGTCGTGGTCTCTGCCAAAGACATTCCCGGCAAGAACTGCGTCGCTCTCATTTCCGACGATCAACCTTGCCTGGCCGAGGGCGCCATCAATCACCCCGAAGAACCCATTCTTCTTCTCGCGCACCCGAATCGTCATCTGCTTCCGAAAGCAGTCGCATCGGTCGAGATTGAATACGACCCGCTGCCCGCGCTCTTCAGCATCGACGAAAGCGAGCGCCAGACCGAAATCATCTGGGGCTCCGACAACCTCTTCAAGCGCTACCTCATCGAGAAGGGCGACGTCGACAGCGTCTGGGACAAAGCCGCGTATATCGTCCGAGGTGAATATACGACCGGCGCGCAGGAGCAGCTCTACATTGAAAACAACGGAATGATCGCCAGCTACCACCCGGCGCAAGGCGTCACGGTCTGGGGATCGCTGCAATGCCCCCACTACGTGCACAAGGCTCTGA
>Ga0123356_10004801_pt1 | contig 13903 bp, 14 predicted proteins | sample TergutEmb28metaG_2_FD_92546 | JGI IMG/M metagenome (GOLD analysis project Ga0123356, IMG submission 92546) | Embiratermes neotenicus P3 segment gut microbial communities from Petit-Saut dam, French Guiana - Emb289 P3 | ecosystem: Host-associated > Arthropoda: Insects > Digestive system > Gut ...
CCAACGTCGTATAAAAAGAGTGCAAGGGATTTCAGGTTTTTCGGGTTTGGCTACAGCCACGGTGATCGCTTTTCTTTCAATGCTCGGGTTCCTACTTGGTCTTTTGCTTTGCCGTTTTGGTTTTTCATACTTCTCTCTGCCGCTGGTCTCTGGTTCGTCTGGCGGAAGACTCGGCCGAAGCTCGATCCAAGAACCGCCTTTCCGGTCGAAGTGAATCCGTGCTAGAATAAAGCCATGACCACAATCACGCTACAACTTCCTTCCGAAGCTTTTTCTTCCCTTCGGCGTTCGCCTGAAGAATTCGCCAACGAAATGCGATTGGCTGCCGCCATCTATTGGTATTCGCAAGGCGAGGTGTCCCAGGGCAAAGCCGCCGAGATCGCGGGTATGACACGTGTGGCATTCATCGACGAACTCGCACGCCGCAAGGTCGATGCGTTCGTCGTCAACATGAACGACCTGAGGAAAGAACTTGAACGCTAACGTTAAAGAGCAGCGGGTCGTCAATACCTCGCCTTTGATCTATCTGTCACGCGCCAACTTGCTGGATCTGCTGTTCGCCGATTGCGATCAGGTGATGGTACCTCAGGCGGTTGCCGATGAGATTCGCGCCTGGCCGACCGCTGATGCCGCACAAAAAGCCTTGGCTGTAGATCAGCACCTCATCATCGTCGCTTCCGAACCGATTTCGCCTTCCATCCATGCATGGGATTTGGGCGCAGGTGAGTCTGCCGTTTTAGCGTTCGGCGCGAACCGGCCGGGCATGACGTTGGTGATCGATGATCTCGCCGCCCGCCGATGTGCCGCCAGCCTGAATCTCCCCGTCCGTGGCACCCTCGGCCTCGTACTCAAAGCCAAACAAACCGGCCGCCTCCCCTCCGCCCGCGCCGCATTGCGTCAACTCCAAAATGCAGGCATGTACCTGTCCCCCTCCGTCGCAGCCGCTGCCCTTCAACAAGTGGGCGAATAGCCACCTCGGAGTTCACGCTTCAGCGTGTTTCGACTTCTCGTCACGCAAGCTACAATCCCCCCATGAAACGTCGTTGGCTCATCCGAGCAATCTTCATCACCCTGCTCACGCTATCGCTCACAGGGTGGGTGTTCAGCGCTTTGTACTTTTGTACCGCCAGTTTATGGCGCGGTCATCGTGAAATTAAAGTGATGACCGCACAAGGTGGAGTTTGCTTTCATTCCATTCGGTACAATGGCTCAGTTACAGGAAACCATTGGAACTACTTTTGTTGTTACTATCCTACTCAATTTTGGCCAGCGTATTCAGTGAAAAGAAATAGTGGATGGGGTTTCTATTTCTTCGGATTTGGCTACAGCCACAGTGATCGCCTTTCCTACAAAGTCATGGCTTTTAATCAAACTGTTACTCTGCCGTTTTGGTTTTTCATACTTCTCTCTGCCGCTGGTCTCTGGTTCGTCTGGCGGAAGACTCGGCCGAAGCTCGATCCAAGAACCGCCTTTCCGGTCGAAGTGAACCCGACGCCACTCCCACATAGCCCCGGCTTTAGCCGGGATAGGCGTGCATACGACGATACGACGTGAACTCCGAGATCGAACGCCCATCCCGGCCAAGGCCGGGGCTATGTGATTGGGCGAAATCTTTAACTTTATAACTTTTACTCTTCAAAGGAACTCCATGCCAGACCAACTCACCATCCACCTCGGCCACTCCCCCGACCCCGACGACGCGTTCATGTTCTACGGCCTCGCCACCGGCAAACTCAACGCCGCCCCTTACAATTTCGTCCACATCCTGCAAGACATCCAGACCCTCAACGAGCGAGCCATGAAAGCCGAGCTCGAAGTCTCCGCCATCTCCCTCCACGCCTATCCCTACGTCGCTAAAAACTACGCATTGATGTCCTGCGGCTGCTCCATGGGCGACAATTACGGGCCGATGCTCGTCGCAAAAAAGCCCATGACCATTGAACAACTCAAGACCGCTCGCATCGCCATCCCCGGCACCATGACGACCGCCTTCCTCGTCGCTTCGATCGCTCTTGGCAAAGGCTTTCGTAACGTCGTCAAGCCGTTCGATCAGATCCTGCAATACGTCGAAGCCGGCCACGCCGACGCGGGACTCATCATCCACGAAGGCCAGCTTACCTACCAAAACCAAGGCCTCGTCTGCTGCCTCGACCTCGGGCAATGGTGGCAAGAAAAAACCGGCCTCCCTCTTCCTCTCGGTGGCAACATCGTCCGCCGTGATCTGGGGATGGAACACATGCTCGCCGTGACACGGCTGCTCAAGGAGTCCATCCGTTTCTCGCTCGACCATCGAACCGAAGCGGTGCAGCACGCTTTGCGGTATGCTCGTGACATGAACACGCAGCTTGCCGACAAATTCGTCGGCATGTACGTGAACGATTGGACGATCGACTACGGCCAGCGAGGCCGCGATGCGGTCAATCGCCTCTTCGACGAAGGCACCGCCATCGGCATGGTCTCCAAATGCACGCCGGTCGAATTCATTTCATAACGAGGAGTTCATAAATGTCTCTATCCGAACGCCATCCATGTCCGAACCTTGAAACGAACCGCAAGGTCTGCACCTGTCCCAACAAGGGTTGTCCTCGTCATGGCTGTTGTTGTGCCTGCGTGGAGCACCATCTTGCTGCCGGCAAGCCGCCGCTCTGCATGCGTGACCTCTCTCCCCAGAAAAAACAACCCGCGACTGATGGCCGATAGTTGCAGCGGCGATTCTTCCGCGATACCCTCGCAGGTTGTACATTGTTTGCGAGGATGATGATGAATCACATGTTGAGCTTTGGTGCTGCCGCTTTGTTGACTGCTGCCGTTCTTGGATCGCCCGTTTCTTCCGCCCACGCCCAAACGCCCGTTTCCAAACCCAACGTCGTCCTCATCCTCGTTGATGACCTGGGCTTCTCCGATCTGGGCTGCTACGGCGGCGAAATCAACACGCCCAACCTCGACCGCCTCGCCAACGGTGGCATCAAGTTCAAACAGTTCTACAACACTGCAAGATGCTGTCCAACACGTGCATGCATCCTCACCGGACTCTATCCGCATCAGGCTGGCGTCGGAGATATGGTCGACACCGGCGCCAACACCAAGCTTGGTGGGCCGGCGTATACGGCTCAGCTCAACAACTCATGCGTCACCATCGCAGAAGCACTCAAACCCGCAGGCTACAAAACACTCATGTCCGGCAAATGGCACGTCGGCAGCAAACGTCCGCATTGGCCGATCGACCGGGGGTTCGACCAGTCGTTCGTCCTGACCAGCGGTGCGATGAACTACTTCGGATTCAACTACCACGATCCGCCCATCGCGCCCGGAGAATGGAAAATCCCGCCGCTCTATCTCAACGACCAGCCCTACAAAATAATAGAAAATTTCTTCGCCACCGACGCCTTCGCCGACAACGCCAACACGATGATCAAAGACGCGGTCGTCGAGAAAAAGCCGTTCTTCCTTTACCTGACCTTCACCGCTCCACACTTCCCCCTGCAGGCCACCCCCGAAGCCATCGCCAGGCAAAAAGGTAAATACACCCAAGGCTGGGAGCAGCTCCGCGCCCAGCGCCACAAACGCCAAATCGACCTCGGCCTCATCGACCCCAAATGGAACATGGAGCCTATCGACCCGCGAGTCCCCAACTGGTCCTCACTGACCCCGGCACAAAAGCAGGACTGGGAGCTCCGCATGGAAGTCTACGCCGCACTGGTCGAGAACCTCGACGAGAACGTCGGCAAAGTTATGACCACCCTCAAGACCCAGGGCATCGAGCAAAACACGCTTGTGATGTTCATGTCCGACAACGGCGGTGCCGCCGAACCCATCAACCGCGGAATCCCCGGCTCCAAAACCGGCTCCCGAGAATCCTGGCACGGCTACCACATGGGATGGGCAAGCGCCTCAAACACACCGTTCCGCATGCACAAAATCCGGAACCATGAAGGCGGAATCTCCTCACCTTTCATCGCCTACTGGCCCGGCACCATCAAGCCCAACACCACCTCCAATCAGGTCGGACACGTCATCGACATGATGCCCACCATCCTCGAAGCCGCTGGCGCAAGCTACCCCAAAGAGCACAACGGCCACGCCATCACACCCGTCGAAGGCAAAAGCCTCCTCCCAATCCTCAAAGGCACCGATAAACCCGTGCACGACGTCCTCTTCTGGGAACACGAAGGCAACAAAGCCGTCCGCGAAATAGGGGGGGGGGGCGACTTGAAACTGGTGCAGTACTTCGAAGGCCAATGGGAGCTCTACGACATGTCCATCGACCGCACCGAGATGCACGACCTGTCAAAATCCCGTCCCGCCGATGCGAAACGTTTGAGTGCTGCCTGGCAGGCATGGGCCGACCGCGTCCACGTCCGAGACTGGGCATTAACCAAACAACCATAGCAACCCATAGAGCTCCGCGATGGCAATCCGGGGCTTTGGCATCCGATCGAAACGGACGATATAATAAAAGCATGACGATCGTTTTAGACAATCTCCCGGCGAACGTGACCGAAATACTTGCAAAGCGGGCCAAGCTTGAAGGCAAGACCCTGCAGGACGTTACCGCGGAGGCGGTCGTTCGAGATGTTACAACCAAAAAACGCGATTTAAGCCGTTATCGAGGCAAATGGATCGAAGACCCCGCCGTCGATGCGGCCCTGAAGAGCTTCGATGAAATCGACGAGGAAATGTGGGAGAGGGATATGGGGGGGGAGCAGTGAGGGTCGCGCTGGATACGAACCGCTACTCGGACTTCATCAAAGACGAGCCGACCGTTGCGGAGATTCTCGAATCCGCCGACGAAATTGTGATGCCGTTTGTTGTGGTTGCGGAGCTGCGAGCGGGATTTGCGGCAGGTACACGCGGTCAGGCCAATGAAACTTTACTGCGAGGTTTTCTGCGAGAACGTGATGCTCGCGTGATCTTTGCGGATACGGAAACCTTGGACCTTTATGCCCGCTTATTTGGCGAGTTGCGCCGGGTAGGAAAACGCATTTCGGTGAATGACTTGTGAATCGCAGCCATTGTACTCCAACACGGCCTGACACTTTGCAGTCGGGATTCGCATTTCGACCATCTGCCGCAGATCGTCCGGGTTTAAGGACTCCCGCATGCCAAAAATAAACTACCGACAATCTAACGCCCCCCCTCGCCCCACCGGCCTGCGCGCCTTCCTCGACGACCGTCCGCAGCTCCCCTACCTCATCCCCTTCATGGCCTTCGTCGCAATCATGCTCCCCGCCAACTTCGGAAACTTCGCCGGCATCGACTGGAAAAAACTCTGGCATACCTACACCCCACTCGTCTACACCGCCAAGACAATCGTCGCCGCCGTCCTGCTCTACTACTGCTGGCGATACTACACACCCATCCACTGGGGCAAAAAGGGGGGGGGGTGGCGAACCCTCCGCTGGGGCCTCCTTGCCGGACTTATCGGCACACCGCTCTGGATCCTCACCGAATACGCCGCCCAACACCTCGGCATCGTCAAACTCCCAGACCCCGCCGAAATCTACAACCCCTTCAACGAACTCGCAGGAGTATGGGGCGGAGCTGCAGTTTGGACTTTCCTCTTCATCCGCATCGCCGGCCCAACACTCGTCGTCCCGATCTTCGAAGAGCTTTTCTTCCGCGACTTCCTCATGCGAGCACTCATCCGCGGCGCACGCTTCCAGGACGTACCCGTCGCAACCTTCACCTGGTTCAGCTTCCTCGGCACCGCCATCCTCTTCGGCCTCAACCACGGCATCCCCCCCGCCGGCGGCTGGCCACAAGGCATCCTCTACGGACTACTCATGGGCTACCTCCTCATCCGTACCAAGTCTTTGGGGGCTTGCATTTTTGCGCATGGCGTTACGAATTTGACGTTGTACCTTTACGTCATCTACGCCCACGATTGGCAATTCATGTAACCGCAGCATCGGCATCTTGCCGATGATCCAACAACAGAGCAATGAGTCACTTCATCGCCTCATTCAACACGGCATCGTTTTTCCGCCGGTAATCCTCAAGCGTCGGCGTTATTTCCACTTCCGGGATGAATGTGTTCGTCACCTGGTTTGGCCTTTTCAGTTGCTTACGAAAATCAAAATATTTCGTGCTGTAACGCACAGGTATCCACGAATTAGGCAGGTTAAATAAAGAGGGGTCGCCGTAGTCCTCAAGAGCTCCGCCGGTGGGCTCCCCGACGCTGATGGTCCTGGGCGCGGCGGCCATGATCCGGTGAATCGCGAAGATGCCTGACGAGAATGTATTACGACCGACCAATAGGTACACCTTCGTACCGGGATTCTTCTTTAAGTAATCAGGCAGTTGTTTGGTGAAAGGGTTCAATACTTCCGAATTGCCGCCGCCGTTACGCCGTAAATCCACGATGATCCTGTTCACTTTTTTATCCGCCATGAAATCGAACATGCCCTTGTTGAATTCCGCGAAAGGAAGCCCCGGCGATTCACCGCAAACATTGTAGTTAAAAAGCAACGCGTTATTCTTTTCGAAATATTTATAATTATAGTTGTATTCGCCGGCGTCCACCGCGCCGTCATCGGCATTCATCGGCACACAGAAGTCCGCATGTTGGCCAAATGGAAAGATAGGCACGGCTACTTCACGCTCAATACCATCTTGTTCCACCGTAAAGACCGTTTGAACCTGGTCCGGGATAATGCCCAGCCCGTACATATAAACCGGCTTGGCGAGATACTCTGGCAACATGGCCAGCACCCAGCTTTTGTTTTCGTGGGGGATGAGGGCGGTCAATCGCGTCATCACATCGTTTGCGCCCACGCCGTTGATCTTCGTCACGCGGGCGAAAAGCATGTCCGCCAAAGTCTTGTCGGCATTGATCACGTACAAACCATCGGCGAAAACGTAAAATTGCAAAGGATACCTATACTCATTGGAAATATCGATGTTCGAGTGGGCAACCCCCACGGCGGCGATCACTTCGCATAATGCCACACAAATCTGGTGGAGTTCCAGCTTGCCAACCTTCGCGATCAGCGTGTCCATACGCTGATTGAAGGCTTTTTTTGTGATCACGCTGAACGGGTTTTTGTGCCGTTTGGGAAATTCGCTCTTAAAATATTCCAGATCCTCCACCCACAGCCTGTTTCGCTGGGCATCATTAATACTGCCACCTATAACGATGTTGCGGGCCTGCTCGTTATATTTGAGCGTCTCCACGACAGGCGCATTCCCGTCACAACCAGCCGCCATCAAAATCAGCACAACCCATAAAGCGAACCACGATATCAGAGTTTTCATTTCACCTTGCCTCGCATCGGTGCCTCGGGAAGATTGTACCGTCGAGGTTTCATATGGCAATTCCGAGAGAAGCCGGTACAATTTGCTTCATGAAACGATGCTTGCTTGCTTTCGTCTGTCTTCCGCTGACCGCTCTTTTGATCGGCTGCGGCGAATCGCACATCCTGCCAATGCGGCCGCTGCAGAGGGTCCAGATGTGGGTCCCCGACGGCGGGGCCAAGGCTTTCCCCATCTCGCCGCCGACCAACATCGTGCCCGAGTCAGACGGCGGGCTCCAGCACATCACCATCCTCGCCGAGGAAGCCGCCGCAACCAGGCCCGACGCCGACCTGCCGCCCGGCCATGAGATCACCAAAATCATCGACCCAAATCAAACGTCTCGATATGTCTACAATGCTTCATATGATAACGTCTGGCAGCAGGCACTGCTGATCGCCGCCCAGACAGGATTTACCGTCGACCGCAAAGACTACCGTCAGGGCGTCATCTCCACGCGGTCGCTGCCCAGCGCTCAGCTCATCGAGTTCTGGAAGCCTCAGCAGACTAACTTCAACAATGCCCTGGAAAACACCATCAACAGCCAACGCCGCTACCTCCGTATCACCATCAACACCGTTCCCGGCCATCCCAAATTCTACGAGATCGGTGTTCAGGTTCTGGTCGAACGCGAGACGAATCCGACGGAACTCCTTTCTGGACCGCTATTTATAGAAGGCTCCGGCTTCGGCCGCAACGCCATCACCCTCCGCTCAGACTACGCCGACGCAACCACCGCGATGCCACCTAAAAAGGCTGGTGCCATTGAACAAACCGATCCACATCGGCGATGGGTGCTCTTGGGTCATGACCCCGATCTGGAAAAAAAGATCCTCAACGCACTCTTCGAGCGTATCTAAACACCACTTCCTATTCCGAGACGTTCCGCTATGTTCCACGTGGAACATCACTTTTCAATTTTTACATTTCATGTTATAACGTTCCACGTAGAACATTTCGTATTCTTTTTGAGAACGGAGTCTCGTTATGGCTATCAAGGATCGTCCTCGTCTCGGTCGCGGTCTCAAGTCTCTCATCTCTGCCCCCGTTGGTGTTCACTCCCCTACCGTTCCGACCCCGCCGATGACTCACAATCCCCCCGCCGAACACCTGATCGAAATCGCCATCAAGCTCATTGATCCGAATCCGGATCAGCCCCGCAGCACGATGGATCCGCTCACGCTCCAGGAGTTGGCTGCTTCCATCAAAGCCGTCGGACTGCTCCAGCCTGTCATCCTCCAGCCTCATCGCACGGTAGGGGGGCGATACGAACTCGTCGCAGGCCATCGGCGCACCGAAGCCGCCAAGCTCGCCGGTTTGACCCATATTCCCGCCATTCTCCGCACCAACATCACCGACGAACGCCGCGCCGAGCTGGCGCTCATCGAAAACATCCAACGTGATGATCTTAACGCCATCGACCGTGCCAAGGCTTACCGTGCCTACATTGATAAATTCAACCTTACCCACGCCCAAGCCGCCGAACGGCTCAGCGAAGACCGTACCACGATCACCAACTTCCTCCGCCTGCTCGACCTGAATCCCGGCGTCCAGGACCTCGTCTCCCGCGGCATCCTCTCCGCTAGCCACGCCAAAGTCCTCGTCGGCATCACCGACCCCGCCAAACAGGACGCCTTGGCCAACCGCGCCATCGCTGAAGGCATCAGCGTCCGCAAACTCGAAGAATGGATCAGCAACAGTGACGGAGGGACGGTCCCTACCGGCACAATTGAGGAAACCCCCGTCGCCGGCCATATCCGTACGCTCGTTGCTAAGTCCGCCCACGTCATCGAGTTAGAACAGGAACTCTCCCGCAAGCTCGGCACTCGCCTGCGCATCTTCCCCAGCAAGAAGAAAACCACCGGTAAAATTGTGATTCAATACTTCACCCTCGATGAATTCGACCGCATCATCGAAAAATTCGACAAATAATCATATTTTGTATGTATGTACATATGTCTATTAAAATAGATATGGGGTTCTAAAGAAAGGGGAGGCAAGAACATGAAGTCGGTGCTGAAAACATTGACGCCGAAAACGTTGGCGCTGAAACTGGTGGTCTATATTTGGTTGATGTGGGCGATACTGGCGAATGTTTATTTTGCGGCAAAGAGCTTAAGTTTTGTTGCTGCTCATGTTCCACTTAAGGAAGGAAATGATGAAAAAGAATCGTTTAAAGTATCCGCGAGAAAAGGTCAGCGGTCATTACCAGCGGCCACGGAAATAGTAAAAAACGCGAATTTAACGTAAGATCACCGCTGCTTGAAGAAAGGAGTCCTGGATGACGCAATACGACCGAACAGGCTACGACCGAACAGGTTACATGGACATTACCCAGACAGCGGAGTACCGCGCGGAACTGGCGGCTCAACAGACCTTCATGGCTCGCGTTTTCGGATGGATGGCCATCGGACTGCTGACGACCGCTGCCGTCGCTCTGGTGATCTCCGTTGTGAATCCGACGCTGATCGCGGACATGGGCAACGGAATATTTATCATCCTCCTGGCAAAGCTCGGTATCGCATGGGCGATGGGATTGATGCTCAATCGCGTGTCTGCCGCCGTGCTCAAGGCCATGTTCCTTGTCTACGCGACCACCACTGGACTGGTCTTCTCGATACTCTTTTTGATCTACACGGACGCGTCGATTTACGCCACGTTTTTCGTGACCGCCGGCATGTTCGGAGCCGTCGCCATCTGGGGCTACACCACCAAAAAAGATCTCTCCGGCTGGGGAACCTTCCTCTTCATGGCACTCATCGGCCTGATCCTGTCGATGATCGTTTCGATGTTCTTTCCAAACCCGATGCTGACCTTCCTCATCTCCATCGCCGGCGTAATCATCTTCACCGGCCTGACCGCCTACGACGTACAAAAAATCAAACAAGCCTACGCCGACGCTCCGGAAGGCTCGGACAAACTGCGAAAACTGGCGGTCTACGGCGCGTTCATTTTGTATCTGGACTTCATCAATCTGTTCCTTCATCTGCTGCGATTGCTCGGGCGGCGAAGGTAGAGCGCTCGTCTGCTAACCGCAAGATTGTCATCGCGGGACTCCGCCTTCATAATTTCATGTGAGGTTATTCAGAAAGAGAGGCGAGGCTATGAGCCGGAAGATGACGGATGAGTGTGTGACGGTCGCGGCATTGCGGGCGATGATGCGGGAGTTTGTCGGGGAGCGTGAATGGGACAAATATCACACGCCGAAGAATTTGGCGATGAGCGTTGCGGTGGAGGCGGCGGAGTTGTTGGAGCTTTTTCAGTGGTTGACGCCGGAGGCGGCGGCGGTGAAGTCGCGGAAAGGCGGCGATCCGGAGTTTCGGCGGGCGGTGGCAGAGGAGATGTCGGATGTGCTGATGTATTTGATATCGTTGGCGAACACGCTGGATCTGGACGTGGCGTCAAGCGTGGCCGCGAAGATGAAGAAGAATCGCTTGAAATATCCGCGAGAAAAGGTCAAGGGCCACTACCAGCGGCCACGGAAGGCGTAACGAAGAATGAGGGGGGGAAGTTAAAAGTTACAAATTTAAAAGTTAAAAGTAGCGACCCCGCTTTGCGGGGTGGGTTGGCGGGACGGCGGGCGGGGGGGAGCGAACAGTGGAATATTTTCATTTATGAAGTATCTTGGGGTTTGATTTTCGATTTTCAATTTTCGATTTTTGATTGGAGTGACGATGAAGACCGCAGCGAATTATTTTGAGGATCCGAGTTTGGTGGGCGTTGGGCGGGAGTTGCCTCGGGCCTGGTTTTTGCCGTATGAGTCGGTGGAAGCGGCGATCAAGCGAGGAGATTCGGCGCGGTGTCAGTCGCTCAACGGCTCCTGGCATTTCTGTTATTCGTCAACCGTCGCGGGAACACCTGCAGGTTTCGAGAGGCCGGGGTTTGATGTCAGTGCGTGGGATCGTGTTTCGGTGCCGGGGATGTGGCAGTTGCAGGGAGAGGGGGGGAAGTATGGTCGCCCGCATTATACGAACGTGCAGTATCCGTTTCCGATTGATCCGCCGTTTGTGCTGGTGGAGAATCCGACGGGGTGCTATCGTCGGAGCTTTTATGTGGCGGAAGATGGGATGGGGGGGGGGCGGAAGTTCTTACGCTTCGAGGGCGTCGATAGCTGCTTCGTTGTCTATGTGAACGGCGTCGAGGTGGGGATGAGCAAAGGGTCGCGGCTGGCGTCGGAGTTTGAGATCACGGATAAGCTGGTGGCGGGCGAGAATGTGTTGGCGGTGAAGGTGCATCAGTGGTCGGATGGCTCCTATATGGAAGACCAGGACATGTGGTGGCTCAGCGGCATCTTTCGCGATGTCTGGCTGATCTCGCGGCCGGTGACTTATCTGCGTGATGTGTTTGTGAAGACTGTTTTCGATAAGGATTATGTCGATGCACGGTTGGAGGTGGAGATTTCGGTGGAAGGGAAGGCCGGTGGAAGGGTGGTTGCGGAGTTGGTGGATGCGGCGGGGAAGAACGTTTGGAAGACGGAAGAGCCCGTGAAGCAGGCCACATTCAGCATCGGTCAGTTGATGAAGAAACCTCGGCAGTGGTCGGCGGAAGATCCGTATCTGTATCGGCTGACGTTGACGCTTCTGGATGAGAAGGGAAATGTGGCGGAAGCGATTACGCAGCGGGTCGGATTTAGGCAGACGGATATCAAGGATGGCCAGGTGTTGGTGAATGGTCGGAAGATAGTTTTTCGTGGTGTGAATCGTCATGAGCATCATCCGTTGTTTGGGCGGGCGGTACCGTTGGAGACTTCGGTGCAGGATGTGTTGCTGATGAAGCGTCATAATGTGAATGCGGTGCGGACGAGCCATTATCCGCCGGAGCCGCGGTTTTTGGATTTGTGCGATGAGTACGGTTTGTGGGTAATGCTCGAGTGCGATCTGGAGACGCATGGTTTTCATTACAACGGCAAGCCTGGGAATCCATCGACGGACCCTGCATGGGAGAAGGCTTGCGTGGACCGGATCGAGCGAACGGTTGCCCGGGACAAGAATCATGCGTGCGTGGTGATGTGGTCGCTTGGCAACGAGTGCGAATACGGTCCGAACATGGCTGCGATGGCTGCGAAGGCAAGGGCGATGGATCCCGCGCGGCCTGTGCATTTCGAACGCGATGTGCACTGCGAGACGGTGGATATCCACTCGCAGATGTATACGAATTTGCCGCGAATGCAGCGGATCGCGGATGGGGCGGAAGTGATTGAGTACAAGGGTGTTAGTGTTGACGGGGCGCATCTGTCGAAGTTTCCGTTCGTGCTGTGCGAATATGCTCATGCGATGGGGAATGGGCCGGGGAGCCTGAAGGAGTATTGGGATGCGATTTACTCTCAGCGTCGTCATGCGGGCGCGTTTGTTTGGGAGTGGATCGATCATGGCATCTGGGACGCTGCTCGCGGTATCTACGCCTACGGCGGCGACTTCGGCGAGGTACAGCACGACGGCAATTTCGTCATCGACGGCCTGATCTTCCCCGACCGCACACCATCACCGGGCCTGGTGGAGCTGAAGAAAGTGATTCAGCCTGTGCGGATCGAGCAGGTGGAAGGGATGAAGCTGAAGGTAACGAATTTATATAAGGATATAGATTTGGGGCATCTGCGGGCGGTGTGGTCGTATCGCGTGGATGGTGAGGTGGTGGTGGAGCGAGCGATTGCGTTGCCGGCGGTTTTGCCGGGGGATTCGGCGGAGATCACGTTGCCGATCGCGGGGCAGGTGCTCAAGTCCGGCGAAGCATTCGTCGAACTGCGATTGGAGTTGAAAGAGGATTGCGCGTGGGCGGAGGCGGGGCATGAGATTGCGTGGGGGCAGTTTGCGGTGGCTCGGTCCGCGACGCCGCCAAGCCCCCCCCTTGTTTTCGGTGACCGTTCACGAGATCGGTGCGGTGTTGTGGAGCGGGCAAACGAAATCGAAATAACTCGCGGCAAGGAAGTATTGGTGTTCGACAAGGTGAAGGGGCGTTTGGCGAACTGGACGTCGCGCGGCGTGGAGATTATCAAGAGCGGCCCCATCGCACAGTTCTGGCGAGCACCAATCGATAACGATCGCAACCTCGCGCCCAAGTGGCGGGAGAGTTGGATGCATTGCATGCGGCATCGAACACGGTCGGTCAACATCGCAAGTAGCGACCCCGCTTCGCGGGGTGGCGTGGAAATCGTGATCGAAAGCCACATCGGCCCACCGGCAACACAGTGCGGCATGAGCGTGACGTACCGATACATCTATGGAAAAGATGGCGTACTGAAGCTGGACGTCACGGTAAACCCGCGAGGAACGGAGGGCGTTGGCGCGTGGTGGCTCGAAACGCTCCTGCCGCGAGTCGGACTGCAGATGGTTCTTCCCGCGATGCCAAGTGTCACATGGTACGGACTTGGCCCCGGCGAAAATTACGTCGATTCACGCGAGGCCGCACGGGTCGGACTGTGGAATTTGCCGCTGGAGGCGATGCACACGAGTTACATCAAGCCGCAGGAAAACGGGAATCGCGATGATGTGGGGTGGGGGGAGTTGGGGGGCAGGGGGGGGGGGGTGCGAGTGAGTGGTTCGCCGCTGTTCGGATTCTCGGCACAACGCTACTCGACCCGTGACCTCGAAAGCACATCGCACAACACGGAGCTCAA